>Ga0075424_100000005_pt1 | contig 105176 bp, 116 predicted proteins | sample SoiMethybrSBSTD3_FD_75301 | JGI IMG/M metagenome (GOLD analysis project Ga0075424, IMG submission 75301) | Bulk soil microbial communities from a Populus tree surrounding site in Tennessee, USA - Soil MetaG P. TD hybrid SBSTD3 | ecosystem: Environmental > Terrestrial > Soil > Tree plantation...
CCGGTGAGCGTGGCGATGTCGAGCACCACGCCGGGCTTGAAGCGCTCGGCATAGGTGAGCGCGTCGCACAGGATCAGGCGCCCCTCGGCGTCGGTGTTGAGGATCTCCACGGTCTGCCCGGAGAGGGTCTTGACCACGTCGCCGGGCTTGATGGCGTGGCCGCCGGGCATGTTCTCGCAGGTGGGAATGACGCCGACCACGTTGACCGGCGCCCTCATGCCGGCGAGCGCGCGGATCGCGCCAAGCACGCTGCCCGCGCCCGACATGTCGAACTTCATCTCGTCCATCTCGGCGGCCGGCTTGAGCGAGATGCCGCCGGTGTCGAAGGTGATGCCCTTGCCGACCAGCGCGAGCGGTGGCCGCGACTTCGCCGCGCCGTTGTAGCGCAGCACGATCAGCTTCGGCGGCTGGTGCGAGGCGCTGGTGACCGCGAGAAAGGCCCCCATGCCGAGCTTTTCCATGTCCTTGCGCTCGAGCACTTCGACCTGCAGCCTGAACTGGCGCGCGAGCCTGCGCGCCTCCTCCGCCAGGTAGGTCGGGGTGCACACGTTCGAGGGCAGGTTGCCGAGCGTGCGCGCGAGCGCCACGCCCTCGGCGGTAGCGCGCGCCTCGGCGAGCGCCTGCTTGAGCGGGGCCGCGGGCGGCAGCGGCAGCGTCACGCGCGCGAGCGCGGGCTCGGCCGCCTTCTTCTGCGACTTGAGCTGGTCGAAGCGATAGAAGGCCTCGGAGAGCGCAAGCACCGCGTGGCGCAGGTTCCACGACAGCGGGCGCGCGCGCACCTTGAGGTCGACCAGGAACAGCGCCGCGTCGGCAGCGCCGAGTTCGCGCAGCGCGCCGGCCGCGGCGCGCAAGGCATCGCGGTACGCGGCCTCGCCGAACTCCTTCTTCTCGCCGAGGCCGACCAGCAGCACGCGCTCGGCGGCGACGCCATCGAGCGAGCGCAGGAGCAGCGTCGAGCCGAGCTTGCCGGAAAGGTCGGCGAGCGCCTTGCGCAGCGCGCCGCCCGAGCGCTGATCGACGCGCCGCGCGCTCGGCGTGAGGGTCTTGTCGGCGTAGATGCCGAGCACCACGCAGCCGCTCTTCGCCGCCTCGGGCGAGAGCGTCTTTGTGCTAAATTCCACGGCGAAAGTATCGCATGATCTTCCAGCGCGCGCTCCTCAGGGAATTCGCCGGTCTCGCGGGCGCGGTCTTCATGACGCTGTTCGCGATCGCGGTGACGATCAACCTGATCCGCCTGCTCGGGCGCGCTGCCGGCGGCTCGATTCCGACCGACGCGGTGGTCGCGTTCCTCGGCTTCTTCGCGCTCGGCGCGCTGCCGGTGCTGCTGTCGCTCACCATGTTCATCTCGGTGCTGCTGACCATGACCCGGGGCTGGCGCGACTCCGAGATGGTGATCTGGTTCGGCTCGGGCCTGTCGCTCACCGCGTGGCTCAAGCCGGTGCTGCTGTTCGCGCTGCCGCAGATCGCGGTGATCGCGGCGCTCTCGCTGTTCATCTCGCCGTGGGCCGCACAGATGGCGGCGCAGTACTCGCAGCGGCTCGAATCGCGCGACGATCTCTCGCGCATCACTCCCGGGGTGTTCGGCGAGACCTCGAACAAGGAGCGCGTGTTCTTCGTCGAGTCGGTCTCCGGCGCGACCAACCAGGTGCAGAACGTGTTCCTCTCCTCGACGCAGCAGGGCCGCGGCGGCGTCAGCATGAGCCGCAGCGGCCACACCGAGACGGCGGAGAACGGCGACCGATTCATCGTGCTCGAGCAGGGCCGGCGCTACGAGGGCGCGCCGGGCGATGCGCAGTACCGCGTCACCGAGTTCGACCGCTACGCCGCGCGCATCGAGACGCGCGAGAGCAACACGCCGAGCCTGTCGCAGAAGGCGCTGCCGACCTGGACGCTGATCACGCAGCCGACCAACTCCAACCTGGCCGAGCTCCTGTGGCGCGTCGGCGTGCCGGTGGCGGCGCTGGTGCTGGTGCTCCTTGCGATCCCGATGAGCTTCGTCAACCCGCGCGCCGGGCGCTCGGCCAACCTGCTGTTCGCGCTGTTCACCTACATCGTCTATTCCAACCTGCTCAGCGTCAGCCAGGCGCGCGTCTCGCAGGGGCGGCTCGATTTCGGCCTCGGCCTGTGGCTGGTGCACGCCGGCATGGTGATCCTGCTGGTGGTGCTGTTCGCGCAGCGCATGCAGCTGATCCGCCTGCGCCTCGGAAAGTAGCGTTTGCGGCCGCGGACCCTAGAGCGCTACCTGGCGCGCCAGATCTACGCCGCGACCGGCTTCGTCCTGATCGGCTTCCTGGCGCTGTTCGGCTTCTTCGACCTGATCAGCGAGCTCGGCGACCTCGGCCGCGGCGAGTACGACCTGCGCCAGGTGTTCCTCTACGTGCTGCTGAGCGCGCCTGCGCACGCCTACGAGCTGTTTCCGATCGTGGTGCTGATCGGCACGCTGTACGTGCTCGCGCATCTCGCCAGCAACTCGGAGTATACGGTGATGCGCGGCTCCGGCCTTTCGCCGGCGCGCGCCGCGGCTGCGCTCGCCAAGATCGGCATGGCGTTCGTCGTGCTCACCTTCGTCATCGGCGAGTGGATCGCGCCGCACGCCGACGAGTTCGCGCAGAAGAGCAAGATGCGCGCGCTCTCCTCGATGATCGGCCAGGACCTGAGCTCGGGGCTGTGGTTCAAGGACGAGGGTTCGTTCATCAACGTCAAGGAGGCGCGCCAGGCGAACGTGCTGCAGGGAGTGCGCATCTTCGAGTTCGACCCGTCCTACCGCCTGCGCAAGATGACCCAGGCCGAGCGCGCCGAGTTCGAGGGCAAGGGCCGCTGGCGCCTGAGCGGGGTGGTCGCCACCACTTTCACGCCGGAGGGGCCACGCACCGAGCGCGAGGAGCGCGGCGAGTGGCGCTCGGGCGTTTCGCCGGCGCTGCTCGACGCGCTGATCATGAAGCCCGAGCGCATGTCGGCCTGGGCGCTGCACCAGTACACGCTGCACCTCGAGTCCAACCGGCAGAAGACCGAGCGCTACGAGATCGCGTTCTGGAAGAAGCTGTTCTACCCGCTCGCGGCGCTGGTGATGATGGCGCTCGCGCTGCCCTTCGCCTACATGCACGCGCGCGCCGGCATGGTCGGCTTCAAGGTGTTCCTCGGCATCATGATCGGCATCTTCTTCCACATGCTGAACAGCCTGTTCTCGCACATTGGCCTGCTGCAGAACTGGCCGCCGCTCGCCGCCGCGGTGGTGCCGAGCACCGCATTTCTCGCCTCGGCCGTGCTCATGATGTGGTGGGTCGAGCGTCGATGAGACGAGTACCCGCCAGCCGGTCGTGCAGGAACTGACGATCGCGGTCGACCAGCGCCCACAGGACGGACAACGGCAGCAGAAAAAGCGCCAGCACGAAACGCAGCGCGGCCTTGCCCGGCGTGGCGCCGACGAGGCGGATCTTCCAGGCGCGCATCGCCAGGGTCTGGCCGCCGCGCAGCCAGCACCAGAGGAAATAGGCGCCGAGCACGAGCAGGATGAATATCTGGAGTTCGACCTTGAGGAAACCCGAGGTGGCATCGCGACCGCCGCTCGCGAAGAAGAAGATCCAGGCGGCGAAGAACGCGACGGCGAAGACCAGCAGCGCTTCGTAGGCCATGGCGGCGAGGCGCCGCGCGAGGCCCGGGGTCACGGCCTCAGTGCTTGGGACGGCGCGGGTCGAGCGAGAGGGCGGGGGCGAGGCTCTCGCGCTCCTGCGGCGAGAGCGCCTGATACTCGGCCCATTGCTCGCGCAACGCCTTGTGATGCGTGTCGCGCGGCTGCTTGGCGAGCTGCTTGTAGTTCTCGCGCGCCTGGCGGCGCTGCTCGGGCGTGAGCTTGGCCCAGGCCTGCATGCGCCGCGTGACGCGCTCCTGCTCCTGGGTGCCCATGCGCGGATAGCGCTTGGCGATGGCGACCCATTTCTGCCGGCGCTCGACCTCGAGCGAATCCCAGTCGGCGCGCAACGGCGCGAGGACCAGTTGCTGCTCGGCGGTGAGCTCGGCCCAGGCCGGGCGCGCATTGATCTTCTTCGCCGCCTTGGCCGCCGGCTTCTTGGCCGCATCCGAGCCCGGCTGCGCGCCGCAAACCCCGGCGATGCAGAGGGCGAGCACGGCGAGGAGGGCACGCAGCATCATTCGTCGTCCGCGCGCTTCTTCAGCCAGTTCTGGAAGCCGCGGTCGAGGTAGGCGTCGATCGGCAGGTCGTCGGTGAGAAGTTGCGCGTCGATCTCGACGATCTCGGCGAGGCGCTGCGTTTCCTGCCAGCGGTATATGCCGAAGGTGGCCGCCATCAGCACCAGCACCGTGAGCAGCACGCGCGCGGAGAGCCCGCCCCAGCCGCCCAGGCCTTGCCAGCCGCCGAGCACGTTGTCGGCCCAGCGTAGCGCCAGCGCCGGCTCGGGACGCTGGCGCTCCAGCGCGGCGAGGCGCGCGGCCTGCAGACGCCGGGCGGCAGTGGCGTCGAGGCGCAGTCCCTGGTTGAGGAGGTGGCGGATGCGGTTGCCGAATTGCTGTTCGTTCATGGTCTTGTTCGGGACCCGGCCTATAGGGTAATACCGCGCGCCTTAAGTGCCACCGCTAAAGCGTGCGCCGCCCGCGAGCAGTGCGTTTTCACGCTGCCCTGCGAGCAGCCCATGATGCGCGCGGTCTCGGCCACGTCCAGTTCCTCCCAGTAACGCATGATGAAAGCTTCGCGTTGACGCGCCGGCAGGCGCGAGAGCTCTTGCTCAATGATTTCAAGCACTTGAGCTTGCTCCAAGCTCGCCCCGGGAGCCTCCGTGGGATTGGACTCGCCGGCGGGCTGGAGGGTTTCCAGCGGGTCGTGATCCTCGTCCTCGCCGCGTCCGGGCGAGAGGGACGACAGCAGCGTGGTCCACATCGAGCGCACCTTCTGCCGCCGGTACCAGTCACGGATCGCGTTCTGCACGATGCGGTGGAAAAGCAGCGGCAGCTCCGCCGCGGGGCGATGGCCGTATTTCTCGGCGAGCCGCAGCATCGCGTCCTGCACGATGTCGAGCGCTGCTTGCTCGTCGCGCACCGCGAACATTGCCTGCTTGAACGCGCGCCGCTCGACGCTCTCGAGAAACGCCGACAGCTCGGCTCGGGATGCCAGGAGTCCTCTTGCCGGGGGCGGTGTGGTTCGCGCGATGTTACCATCATGGTTTCTAAGGGTTTTCGCCATGGACCGGGTCAAGACCAGCGCGCTGTCGGGCGCGGAGATCGTCGTTCGCTGCCTCCAGGACGAAGGCGTCGAGTACGTCTTCGGCTATCCGGGCGGCGCGGTCCTGTTCATCTACGACGAGCTGTTCAAGCAGGACAAGGTGAAGCACGTGCTGGTGCGCCACGAGCAGGGCGCGGTGCACGCCGCCGACGGCTACTCGCGCTCGTCGCAGAAGATCGGCGTGGCGCTCGTTACCTCCGGCCCCGGCGTGACCAACGCCGTAACCGGCATCGCCACCGCGTACATGGATTCGATCCCAATGGTGGTGCTCACCGGCCAGGTGCCGACGCACGCGATCGGCCTCGACGCGTTCCAGGAGTGCGACACGGTCGGCATCACGCGGCCGATCGTGAAGCACAACTTCCTGGTCAAGAACGTGCGCGACCTCGCCACCACCATCAAGAAGGCCTTCCACATCGCCGCCACCGGCCGGCCTGGCCCGGTGGTGGTCGATATCCCGAAGGACGTGACCGTCGCGGTGTGCGAGTACCAGTACCCGGAGGAAGTCTCGCTGCGCTCGTACAACCCGGCGCGCAAGGGACACGCCGGCCAGATCAAGAAGGCGGTGCAGCTGCTGCTCGAGGCGAAGCGCCCGCTCATCTACAGCGGCGGCGGCGTGGTGCTCTCCGATGCCTCAAAACACTTGACTGAACTGGTGCGGCTTACGGGTTTCCCGTGCACCAATACGCTGATGGGCCTAGGCGCCTATCCGGCGACGGACAAGCAGTTCCTCGGCATGCTCGGCATGCACGGCACGTATGAAGCCAACCTGGCGATGCAGAACTGCGACGTGCTGCTCGCCATCGGCGCGCGCTTCGACGACCGCGTCATCGGCGACCCGGCCAACTTCGCGCAGAACCCGCGCAAGATCATCCACATCGACATCGATCCGTCGTCAATATCGAAAAGAGTCAAGGTGGACGTGCCGATCGTCGGCAACATCCCCGACGTGCTGGACGATCTTTTGAAGTTATTGAAGGAATCCAAACCCCAGAGCATCGACGCGTGGTGGGCGCAGATCGGCGAGTGGCGCGCCAAGGACTGCCTCAAGTACGACCGCAAGTCGGCGATCATCAAGCCGCAGTTCGTGCTCGAGAAGCTCTACGAGGTGACCCGGGGCGAAGCCTTCGTCACCTCGGACGTCGGCCAGCACCAGATGTGGGCCGCGCAGTTCTACAAGTTCAACCAGCCGCGGCGCTGGATCAACTCCGGGGGCCTGGGCACGATGGGCTTCGGGCTGCCGGCGGCGATGGGCGTGTACCTTGCCAACCCGGGCGCGACGGTGGCGTGCGTCACCGGCGAGTCGTCGATCCAGATGTGCCTGCAGGAGCTCTCGACCTGCAAGCAGTACCGCATCCCGATCAAGGTCATCAACCTGAACAACAAGTACATGGGGATGGTGCGCCAGTGGCAGCAGTTCTTCCACGGCAACCGCTACTCCGAGTCGTACATGGACGCGCTGCCCGACTTCGTGCGCCTGGCCGAGGCCTACGGCCACCGCGGCGTGCTGGTCGAGAAGCCGGCCGACGTCGAGCCGGCGCTGAAGGACGCGTTCGCGCGCAAGAACGAGCTGGTGTTCCTCGACTTCATCACCGACCAGAAGGAAAACGTCTACCCGATGATCCCCGGCGGCAAGGGGATCACCGAGATCATCCTTTCCGAAGATCTGTGAGGCACATCATCTCGATCCTGGTCGAGAACGAGGCCGGGGCGCTGTCACGGATCGCGGGCCTGTTTTCAGCGCGCGGCTACAACATCGAGTCGCTCACCGTGGCGCCGACCGAGGATGCGTCGATGTCGCGCATGACCATCGTCACCAGCGGCTCGGATGACGTGGTGGAGCAGATCACCAAGCAGCTGAACAAGCTGATCGAGGTGGTCAAGGTGGTCGATCTGTCGGAGGCGCAGCACATCGAGCGCGAGCTGATGCTGATCAAGGTCAAGGCCGGCGCGAAGGAGCGCGAGGACATGAAGCGCATGGCCGACATCTTCCGCGGCCGGATCATCGACGTCTCCGACAACACCTACACCATCGAGCTCACCGGCGACGGCGCCAAGCTCGACGCGTTCATCAAGTCGCTCGACCAGGGCGTGATCATCGAGACGGTCAGGACGGGTGCCAGCGGCATCGGACGGGGAAACCGCGTCCTGCGGGTCTAGCTTTTCAGGGGAAAACCAATGAAGGTCTATTACGACAAGGACGCCGACCTTTCGCTCGTCAAGGGCAAGAAGGTCACCATCATCGGCTACGGCTCGCAGGGCCACGCGCACGCGCAGAACCTGCAGGATTCCGGGGTCAAGGTCACAGTCGCGCTGCGCAAGGGCGGCGCTTCCTGGGACAAGGCGAAGAAGGGCGGCGTCAAGGTCGCCGAGATGGCCGCGGCGATCAAGGGCGCCGACATCGTCATGGTGCTGCTGCCCGACGAGCACCACGCCGCGGTCTACAAGGAGTCGATCGAGCCGAACATCAAGAAGGGAGCGTCGCTCGCCTTCGCGCACGGCTTCAACATCCACTACGGCCTGATCCAGCCGCGCGCCGACCTCGACGTCTGGATGGTGGCGCCCAAGGCCCCCGGCCACACGGTGCGCTCGACCTATGCCGGCGGGGGCGGCGTGCCGATGCTGATCGCGGTGCACCGCAATCCCTCGAAGAAGGCGCGCGACGTCGCGCTCTCGTACGCCGCGGCCATCGGCGGCGGCAAGGCCGGCATCATCGAGACCAGCTTCAAGGAGGAGACCGAGACCGATCTCTTCGGCGAGCAGACCGTGCTGTGCGGCGGCTGCGTCGAGCTGGTGAAGGCGGGCTTCGACACGCTGGTCGACGCGGGCTATGCCCCCGAGATGGCGTACTTCGAGTGCCTCCACGAGCTGAAGCTGATCGTCGACCTGATGTACGAGGGCGGCATCGGCACCATGAACTACTCGATCTCGAACAACGCCGAATACGGCGAGTACGTCACCGGGCCCAAGATCATCGATGCAGGCGTGCGCAGCCGCATGAAGGAGGCGCTGGCGCGCATCCAGAACGGCGAGTACGCGAAGGAGTTCGTGCTCGAGAACCGTGCCGGGGCGCCGGGGCTGCTGTCGCAGCGGCGCATGACTGCCGAGCTGCCGATCGAGAAGGTCGGGGCCCGGCTGCGCGAGATGATGCCCTGGATCAGGAGGAACCGCCTTGTCGACACTTCCAAGAATTAGCCTTTTGCTGCTGGCGCTGGCGGCCTGCTCGCCCGAGCAGTCGGCGAACATCGGCGCGCAGCCGAAGAAGACCATGGACCGCGTGACCACCGACGTCAACCGCAAGCTGCAGCAGAGCGGCCAGGACTCGGAGCGCCTGAACGACGCCGACGCCAAGTAAGGTGAAGCCGGCGTATCCGCATCCGCTCGTCGCCCGCGAGGGCTGGCCCTTCCTGATCGCGGCTGCGGCGCTCGCCGCGCTGGCGACGTGGTTCTTCGCCTGGTGGTCGATCCCGCTCTGGCTGCTCGCGCTCTTCATCCTGCAGTTCTTCCGCGACCCGGCGCGCAAGCTCCCGGAAGACCCGCGCGCCGTGGTGTCGCCTGCCGACGGGCGCATCGTCGAGGTGGGCCGCGCGCGCGACCCCTACGTGCAGCGCGACGCGCTGAAGATCAGCGTGTTCATGAACGTGTTCAACGTGCACTCGAACCGCTCGCCGGTCGACGCCGTGGTGAAGGAGCGCTGGTACTTCCCCGGCGCCTTCGTCAACGCGGCGCTCGACAAGGCCTCGCTCGAGAACGAGCGCAACGCGCTGTGGCTGCGCACGCCGGAGGGGCGCGACGTCACCTGCGTGCAGGTCGCCGGCCTGATCGCGCGGCGCATCCTGTGCTATGTTGGCGCCGGCGCGCAGCTCGCGCGCGGACAGCGCTTCGGCTTCATCCGCTTCGGCTCGCGCGTCGATGTCTACCTGCCGCCCGACGCCGAGCCGCGCGCGGCGATCGGCGACAAGGTCTACGCCTCGGAAAGCGTGCTCGCATGGCTGACGACGCCCCCGACTACGAACCGGAAGTAGAGCCGCCGGTCCCGGCGGGCGGCCCGCGCCTGGGGGGCCTGCGCCGGCGCGGCATCTACCTGCTGCCGAACCTCTTCACCACCGGCGTGCTCTTCTCCGGCTTCTTCGCCATCGTCGAGGCGATGAACGGGCGCTTCGAGACTGCGGCGATCGCGATCTTCGTCGCCATGGTCCTCGACGGGATGGACGGGCGCGTCGCGCGCTGGACCCACACGCAGAGCGAGTTCGGCGCTCAGTACGACTCGATCGCCGACATGGTGGCTTTCGGCGCGGCGCCCGCGCTCATCGCCTACACCTGGGCGCTGAAGGACCTCGGCACGCTCGGCTGGATCGGCGCCTTCATCTACTGCGCCGGCGCAGGCATCCGCCTCGCGCGCTTCAACGCCAACATCGCGGTGGTCGACAAGCGCTACTTCCAGGGATTGCCGAGCCCCTCGGGCGCGGCGGTGATGACCGGCTTCGTCTGGGCGCTGACCGATTTCGGCTTCGATCCCGACGAGTCGTGGTGGCTGCGCGCCCTCGCCTGGGTGGTGGCGGTTTTCGCCGGCGTGACCATGGTGTCGAACGTGCCGTTCTGGAGCTTCAAGGAAGTGAACTGGAAGAAGCGCGTGCCGCTGTGGGTGATCCTCGCCTGCGTGATCGCTTTCGCCATCGTCGCGTCGAGCCCGTCGCTCATCCTGTTCGCGCTCTTCATGGCCTACGCGCTGTCGGGCTACGTCATGTGGGGCATGGGCCACCGCGTGCGGCCGGTGCTGCCCGAAGAGTAGGCGGCCTTTGGCGGACGCGCCGCCGTCGGCGCAGGCGCTGTTCGACGCCGGCAACGCCCACCAGGCGGCTGGCCGACTGCTCGAGGCCGTGGACAGCTACCGGCGGGCAATCGAGCTCGCGCCCGGAGTTGCCGCCACGCACAACAACCTCGGCAACGCGCTCATGGGCCTCGGCCGGCTCGGCGAGGCGGAGGCGAGCTACCGGCGCTCGCTCGAGCTCGATCCCGGCCTGCACGAGGCGCACAGCAATCTCGGCAACGTGCTGAACGACCTCGGCCGCTTGCCCGAGGGCGAAGCGAGCTGCCGCCGGGCGCTCGCGCTCAGGCCGGACTTTGCGCCGGCGCACAACAACCTTGGGAACAGCCTGCGCGGCGCGGGCCGCCTCGCCGAGGCCGAGGCGTGCTACCGGCGGGCGATCGAGCTGACGCCGCAGTTCGCCTCCGCGCTGGGCAACCTGGCGATCACGTTGCAGGCGCTCGGCCGTCTGCCGGAAGCCGAAGCCGCCTACCGACGGGTGCTGCAGAGCGGCGCGCTCGACGTGCGCGCCTTCAATTCGCATTCGGCGCTGCTCACGCGCATGGTGCCCCAGTGGCACGTGCCGATGATGAACGACGCCGAGCGCAACGAGGCGTACCGCGCCGCCCTGCGCGGCGCGGTGCGGCCGGAGACGCTGGTGCTCGAGATCGGCACCGGCTCGGGGCTGCTCGCGATGATGGCGGCGCGCGCGGGCGCGCGCGAGGTGCTCACCTGCGAGGCCGAGCCGCTCATCGCGGCCACTGCGCGCGAGATCGTCGCCGCCAACGGGCTCGCCCGGGTAGTGCGCGTGGTCGCGAAGCGATCGACCGCGCTCGCGGTGGGCGGCGACCTGCCTCGCCGGGCCGACGTGCTGGTGTCGGAAATTTTCTCGAGCGAGCTCCTCGGCGAGGGCGTGCTGGCGAGCCTCGAGGACGCGAAGCGGCGCCTGCTCGTCCCCGGCGCGCGCATCGTGCCGCGCGCGGCGAGCGTGATGTGCGCGCTTTTCGGCGGCGAGGAGATGCGCCGCAACGTGCGAGTCGACGAGGTCTGCGGCTTCGACCTGCGCCGGTTCAACGCCATCGCCGCCCCGAAGCGCTACCTGCACCGCGCCGACCTCGGGCTCGAGCTGCTCAGCGCCGACGCCGAGGCGTTCGCGTTCGATTTCGAGGCGGAAGACCGGTTTCCCGCCGCGCGCACGGTCCTGCGCATGCCCGCGACGCGCGCCGGCCGCTGCTACGGCGTGGTGCAGTGGCTCCGGCTGCGCATGGACGAAAGGGTCACCTTCGAGAACCACCCCGGGGCGCGCAGCGCCGCCTCGGGCTGGCAGCAGTGCATCTATGCCTTTGCGCAGCCGCTCGATCTGGTCCCCGGGCAGAGCGCGGTCGTGGTGGCCGCGCACGACCGCGCCGGCCTCTGGTTCTTCCTGGAGCGCGTGGAAGCCTGACGGGCTACTGGAAGGCGCTCTTGACGAGCAGTCCCGGCAGCCAGGTGGCGAGGCTCGGCCAGAACACCACCGCGAGCAGCACGAACGCGTCGGTGCAGAAGAAGGGGATTGAGCCCTTCACCACTTCCGATACCGGGATCTTCGACACCCCGCTCACCGCGAAGAGGTTCAGCCCGACCGGGGGCGTGACCAGGCTCATCTCGACGGTCAGGGTCATCATGATGCCGAGGTGGATGAGGTCTATGTGCAGCGCGTGCGCTACCGGATAGACCACCGGTATGGTGAGCAGGATCATCGCCACACCGTCGACGAAGCAGCCCAGGATCATTTCCAGCACGATGAAGGCGAAGATGAAGCCGAGCGGCGAGAGGCCCCACGAGGTGACCATGTGGGTCACGGTCTGCGGCCAGTACAGGTTCGACGCGAGAAACTGGAAGACGCCGACGCAGCCGACCAGGAACAGGATCACCGCCGTCAGGTTGAGCGAGCGGTAGAGCACCCCCGGAAGATCGCGCAGGAACGCCGCGCCGCGGTTGACCAGCCCGTAGACGAGCGCGTAGCCGCACGCCGCGGCGGCGGCCTCCGTGGGCGTGAACACCCCGCCGTACAGGCCGCCGAGGATGACCACCGGCATGCCGAAGGCGGGCAGCGCGGCTTTCGTCGCCGGCCAGATGCGCGACGCGTCGAACTTGCCGCGCTCCAGCTTCAGGCGCTTGGCGAGCCATACGATCGCGACCACGTTGGCGAGCGCGAGCAGGATGCCCGGAATCACGCCGGCGAAGAACAGGTCGACGACCGAGGTCTCGGTGACGATGCCGTACAGGATCAGCGGGATGCTCGGCGGGATCAGGATGGCGATGCCGCCGCTCGTCGCCACCAGGCCGCCCGCAACCCACGGCGGATAGCCGCGCTTGAGCATCTCCGGGATGGCGATCACGCTCATCGCCGCCGCCATCGCCACGCTCGAGCCCGAGATCGCGGCGAAGATCACGCAGGCAAGGATGGTGGCGATCCCGAACCCGCCCGGCAGCCAGCCCACCAGCGCGTCGGCGAAGCGAAACAGCAGCGCCACCAGCCCGGTGCGCTCCATGAGGAAGCCCGCGAAGATGAAAAGCGGGATCGCCATCAGCGTGTACTTGGTGATGAAGTTGAAGAAGGCGCGGAACACCACGTTCGGCTCGAGCAGCGGGTCGATGGCGATGTAGGCAAGAGCGGCGCCCGAGAGCGCGATGCCGATCGGCACGCTGATGAGGAGCAGGACGAAGACGACGATGGCGACGATCGCCATTCAGTCCACCCGGTCCTGGACGTCGTCGACGGGCTCGGCGAGCACGTCGCGGCCGCGCAGTCTCTGGATGCCGCGCCAGCACTGGAAGAAGAGCGACACCACCATGAAGGCGAAGCCGACGAGCAGCGCCCAGAGGAAGGGTGCGAGCGGGAACTCCAGGCTCTCGGTGCGCGGCGCGTCGCGCTGCACCTCGAGCACCTCCTCGAGGCCCCACCACACCACGCCGGCCATGAAGAGGAAGGCGATGACGATCGCGGCCACCTCTAGGTACTCGACGCAGCGCGCCGCGCGCGGGCCGGCGGTGCGCAGCGCGTGCAGGAAGACGTCGACGATGAGGTGCGTGCCCTTGCGCTGCGCGATGCCGAAGTAGAGGAACACCGCCGTCAGGATGAAGTAGGTAACGGCATCCTGCTGCCATTCATAGGACACGCCGAAGACGTAGCGGCGCACCACCTCGAGCAGCGCGAGGAGCGTGCAGCCGAGCAGCAGCAGCGCTGCGGCGGGCGCCAGGAGCCTGTCCTGGAACGCCCGCCAGAGGGCGTAGGCCCGCTCCACCTACTTGATGTGGATCACGGAGGTGAACTTCGAGCAATCGATCTTCTCGATCCAGGAGGATCCCGGCGGGTTCTCCCTGGAGAGCTCGCGTCCCTCCTTCACGAACTGCTCGAGCAGCGGCACGGCGTCGGCCGGAATCTTGGTCTTTACGTAACGTATCGAGGCGTCGCCGACCGCGCTCGTCATGGCGGTCACCTCCTGCGGCGTCATCCAGTACACGCCGGGCTTCGAGGGGTCCTTGGTGCCGTACTTCTCGTAAGTGAGGCGATCGACGCACCAGTTGTACTGCTTCTGCGTCTGGATCGTCTCCTGCACCAGCTTCTCGATCGCCTGCTGCGTTGGCGGCGTCAGACGGTTCCACCAGCGCTTGCTCGCGGCGATCATGTAATAGTCGCCGGTGAACGCGCCGGCGCCGCCGGTGGTGTAGTAGGGCGCCTGCTCGCGTACCGAGAGCCAGCCGCCGATGCTGGTCATCAGGCCGTCGATGACGCCGGACTGCAGCGCGCTTGGCACCTCGCCGAAGGCCATCACCACCGGCGAGGCCTTCCACGAGTTGAGCGAGGCGTTCTCCACCGGCCCCATGCTGCGCACCTTGCGTCCGGTGAAATCGTCCGGGCGCAGATAGCGCTTCTGGCCGCCCACGCCCATGCCGAAGCTCATCTGCGCAGCCCCGAAGACCTTGATGTTCTGGTTCTTGTCGAGGCGCTCGACCAGCGTCTTGTAAGTCTTGGTTTGCTCGAGATGGTCCACCGCACCGACCGTGGTGAGCACGCCCGGCCCGACCACCGTCATCATGTAGGGATCGACCGGCGCCGCCTTGCCCATCTGCATCCACGCCATCTCGAGGTTGCCGCGCCGCATCGCCTCGAACGCCTCCGGAATTGTGTAGAGCGCGCCGGCGTAGTAGATGCGCGCCTCGCTGCCGGGAATGACCTGCGGCAGGCGGTCGGCGAAGTACTTGAGCGCCATGCCCGCCGGGTGCGGCGGTGGCGTGAAGTCTGCGGCGAAGCGCAGCACTACCGGCTTGGGGGCCTGCGCATGAGACGCCAGCGGTGCGACGGCTGCGGCGAAGGTCGCCACGGCCGCGATGCTGGCGAAAAAATGCCTCTTGTAGTATCGCATCGTATCCTCCTCCTAAGGTGCTCCCTGAGTCCGGCGCCGTGGGTCTGTGCCCGCTTCCTTGCCCGCCGAGAAGCGCGTAGATTGTAGCCGGGAGGAGCGACATGAGAGGTCCGATAGCTGCCGCCGTCGCCTTTGCGCTGCTGGCGGCGTGCCAGAGCATGACCGGCCAGAGCACGACCGAGCAGGGCCCGCGGGCGACCGCGGTGCTCGAGCCCACCAAGGGCAGCAAGACCTTCGGCGAAGCGACCTTCGAGCAGGTGGGCGCCGACAGGGTGCAGGTGGTGGTCAACGTGCAGGGGCTGAAGCCCGGGCAGCAGCACGGGTTTCACATCCACGAGGTCGGTGACTGCAGCTCGGGGGACGGCATGAGCACCAAGGGGCACTTCAACCCGGCCGGCAAGCCGCACGGCAATGCGTCTTCGGGCGAGCACCACGCCGGCGACTTGCCCGTGCTTCAAGCCGACAAGAGCGGCCGCGCCAAGCTCGACGCGACCGTGAGCGGCATCACCGTCGCTCCCGGGCCGGCGAGTATCGTCGGCCGTGGCTTGATCGTCCACGCCGACCCGGACGACTTCAAGACCCAGCCCACCGGCAACGCCGGCGCGCGCATCGCCTGCGGAGTAATCAAGCCCGGCTGAGCCCCTCGCGCACCCACTGCGCGAAGCGGTGGCAGTCGAACTCCTGCGGCACGTAGTGGCCGTGGCGGAACTCGCGCGAGTGGATCCCCTGCTGCTGCCATTCGCAGTTCTGCGCGTCCTGCCGGTTGGTGATGTCCCACAGCGCGACGTAGTGCGCGAGGTCCGCCTCGGAGAGCGGCAGCCGCTCGGGCTCGAACAGCCAGTCGTAGACGATGCGTACGCTCTCGGGCCCGGTCGGGAACATGAGGTGCGAGTTCACGTAGTCCGGCTGCACGTTGAGGAACAGGCTCGGCGGCAGCATCGCGGGAACATAGAGCGCGCGCCGCTCCTCGTCGTTCAGCGTGGCGATCGGCGGAAGGCGTGCGCTTCCATCCAGGGTCAGCGTCTGCGCGCCCGGCGCATACTCCAGCGTTTTCTCGGATCCCCTTAGGCCCCAGGCTCCGGCCTCGCGATAGGCGGTGACCACGCGGCACAGCTCCGGGTGCACCGGCGGGCAGTGGAAGCATTCGGAGAAGTTCTCGGCGAGCAGCTTCCAGTTGGCGCGCACGTCGGCGACAAGGCGCTTGCCGATGCGCAGGTCCGCGAAGCGGTAGCGGCTGAAGGTTTGATCCAGGCTCGCGACGTCGAGGGGCGCGGGATCACGCGCCAGATTGACGAAGACGAAGCCGCCCCAGGTGTCGATCGCTACGCCATAGAGCGGGAAGTCGCGCATATCGAAATCCGGCGTCTCCATGCGCCGCGGCGTGGCCACCAGCCGGCCTGCGAGGTCGTAGGTCCACGAGTGATAAGGGCAAACGATTCGCCGGCGCGCGAAGTTGCCGCTTTCCTCGCTGCACAGCACCGAGCCGCGATGGCGGCAGGTATTGTGGAACGCGCGCAGCTCGCCGTTCTCGCCTCTCAACACCACCAGCTTCTGGCTTCCGATCGCGACCACGCGCCAGTCGCCCGGGCTAGGCACCTCGTCGGCGCGCGCCACCGCGATCCAGCGGCCGTACCAGAAGACCTCGAGCTCCCGCTGGTAATGCCCCGGGTCGTGATACCAGGCTGCCGGCAGACCGGGTTCCAGGCGCTCGAGGGGTCGCCTTGTCATACCGCAAGACTAAAGCTATAGTCGCCGCATGCAACAGGCGATGTCGGCTCTTCTCTCGCTCGCGCTCCTCGCGCTGGGCGGCCTGCTGCTGCGCCCCGCGCGCTAACCACTCCTGCCTACAATCCGTGCTGTGACGGGCCCTTCGGGGCCAAGGACCCTTTCCATGTCCAAAGACCGCTTGATCATTTTCGACACCACCATGCGCGACGGCGAGCAGAGCCCCGGCGCGTCGATGACGCGCGACGAGAAGCTGCGCATCGCGCGCGCGCTGGAGCGCATGCGCGTCGACGTGATCGAGGCCGGCTTCCCGGCGTCCTCCAACGGCGACTTCGAGGCGGTGCGCGCCGTAGCCGCCGCAGTCAGCGAGTCGACCGTGTGCGGCCTGTGCCGCGCCAACGACCGCGACATCCAGCGCGGCCTGGACGCGCTCAAGGACGCGAAGGGGCCCTGGCGCATCCACACCTTCATCGCCACCAGCCCGCTGCACATGGAGAAGAAGCTGCGCATGAGCCCCGAGCAGGTGCTCGAGCAGGCGAAGCTCTCGGTGCGCTTCGCCCGCAAGCACTGTCCCGACGTCGAGTTCTCGCCCGAGGACGGCAGCCGCTCCGAGCTCGACTTCCTCTGCCGCGTGCTGGAAGCCGCGATCAAGGAGGGCGCGACGACCCTCAACATCCCGGATACCGTGGGCTATGCCGTCCCCCAGCAGTTCGGCGAGTTCATTCGCAAGCTGCGCGAGCGGATTCCCAACTCGGACAAAGCCGTGTGGAGCGTGCACTGCCACAACGACCTGGGCATGGCGGTCGCCAACTCGCTCGCCGCGGTGCAGATCGGCGGCGCGCGCCAGATCGAGTGCACCATCAACGGCCTGGGCGAGCGCGCGGGCAACACCTCGCTCGAGGAGGTGGTGATGGCGCTGCGCACGCGCAAGGACTACTTCGAGCTCGAAACGCGGATCGACGCGACCCACATCGTGCCCACCTCGCGGCTCGTGTCGCAGATCACCGGCTTCGTGGTGCAGCCGAACAAGGCGGTGGTGGGCGCCAACGCCTTCGCGCATGCCTCGGGCATCCACCAGGACGGCGTGCTCAAGGCGCGTCAGACCTACGAGATCATGCGCGCCGAAGACGTGGGCTGGAGCACCAACAAGATCGTTCTCGGCAAGCTCTCGGGCCGCAACGCCTTCAAGCAGCGCCTGAAGGAGCTCGGCATCGATCTCGACAGCGACGAGGCGACCAACAAGGCCTTCCAGCGCTTCAAGGACCTGGCCGACAAGAAGGCCGAGATCTTCGACGAGGACCTGCAGGCGCTGGTCGCGCAGCAAGCCGGCATCTCGAGCGACGAGCACTGGCGTCTGGTCACCATGAACCAGGCGAGCGGCATGGGCCAGAAGCCCTTTGCCAGAATCACGCTGCTCGAGGCCGGCAAGGAGAAGGAATCGCAAGCTCAGGGCGACGGGCCGGTCGACGCCACCTTCAAGGCGATCGAGAGCCTGGCGAAGAGCGGCGCGGAGTTGCTGCTCTACTCGGTCAATGCGGTGACCACCGGCACCGAATCGCAGGGCGAGGTCACGGTGCGTCTTTCGAAGGGCGGGCGCATCGTCAACGGCGTCGGCGCCGACACCGACATCGTGGTCGCGTCGGCCAAGGCCTACATCAGCGCGCTCAACAAGCTCGAGAGCAAGGTCGAGCGCGTCAACCCGCAGCACCAGCTATGAAGGCCTGGGCGATCTTCGCGCTGCTGCTTGCCGCGGGGCCCGCGCAGGCGCAGCTCTACCGCTGCGTCGACGCGAAGGGCAAGGTGCAGTACAGCGACAAGCCCGGCGCCGGCTGCCGCACCGTTTCGCGCGAGGAGAATGCGCCGGCGCGGCCGAGGCCGGTCGCGCCGGCCGCCAAGGCGGCCAAGGCGGCGAAGCCCGTCGCCAAGGCGAGTGTCACGCCCGAGGAGCGCGCGCAGACCGAACGGTACTGCCGCGGCCTCGAGCAGGAACGCGAATGGCTGTCGCGTCGCCGCGACGAGCCGTTGCCCGGCCAGGCGGAGCGCCTCGGCCAGGTTCAGGGCGCTATCGCGCGCGAATGCCGCTAGCGCGGCGCAGCTGGCTCTTCGTCCCCGGCGCGGACGAGCGTGCGCACGCGGCGGCGGCACGCTCCGGCGCCGACGTGATCGTGCTCGAGCTCGAGGACTTCACTCCGCCTGCGCTCCGCGCCAAGGCGAGGGCGCTGTCCGGACACGCCTTCGCGCTGTGGCGAAAAGCCGGCGCGGCGGCCGCGGTGCGCATCAATCCTTTCGAGACCTGCGGCGCAGAGGACCTCGCCGGCCTCTCGCGGCCCGACGTGCTGATGATGTCGAAAGTCGATTCGCCCGAGCAGGTGCGCCGCCTGGAAGCCGCGGCGCCTGCGGGCGTGGAGCTGGTGCCGAACGTCGAGTCCGCCCTGGGCCTTACGCGCCTGACAGACATTGCGCGGGCGAGCAAGCGCATTGCCGCGCTGCTGGTGGCGAGCGAGGACATGGTCGCGGACCTCGGCACCGAGCGCAGTCGAGGCGGCGAGGAGCTCGCCTACGTGCGCGCGCGTTTCCTGCTCGAGTGTCGCGCCGCCGGCGTCGAGGCGATCGACTGCCCCTACACCTTCAGCGACCGCAAGGGCGCCGCGGCCGACGCGCGCTACGCGAAGCGGCTGGGCTATCGCATGAAGAGCCTGGTCGACCCTGCGCACGCGAGTGTCATCAACCAGGTATTCACGCCTTCGGCCGCGGAGCTCGCCAAGGCGCGCAAGATCGTGAAGGCCTTCGAGGCGGCGCGCGCCGCGGGCAGGGACCGCGCCGAGGTCGGCGGCGCGCTGGTCGAGGTGCCGATCTACGCCGCAGCGAAGCGGCTGCTGGAACGCCGGTCTGGCAAAGGAGATGCACGATGAAGATCGACGGCGCCTGCCATTGCGGCGCGATCCGCTACGAAGCCGAGGTGGACCCTGCCCGCGTGATGATCTGTCACTGCACCGATTGCCAGATCCTGTCGGGCTCGGCCTTCCGCACCGTGGCGCCGGCGCCGAAGGCGAGCTTCCGCCTGCTCTGCGGCCAGCCGAAGATCTACGTGAAGACGACCGCCGACAGCGGCAACAAGCGCACGCAGGCCTTCTGCGCGAACTGCGGCACCCCGATCTACTCCTCGCCGGTGAGCGCGGAGTTCCCCTTCTACTCGCTGCGCGTCGGCACGATCCGCCAGCGCGCCGAGCTGCGGCCGAGCGCCGAGTATTTCTGCCGCTCGAAGCTCGGCTGGACCGGGCTCGAGGGCACCCGCCGCTTCGAGACGATGCCGGGCTAGGCGGGCAATCCGGACTTGGCGAGCGCCTCGCGGTGGTGCGCGAGGTCGCTCTCGCGCTTGTAATGGAGCGTGGGCAGGTAGTCGCGCGCGACACTGAAATCGGCCTTGCGCGCGAGCGTGTCCCGCACGTAGTTCGCGGTTGCCGCCGCGTCGCCGAGCTGCGCATAGCAGGCCGCAAGCGACGCAAAGTGCAGGTGATCGAGCGTGGAGATGTGCAGCACGGCATCGGCCGCTTCCGCGTAGCGCCGCGCGGCGAAGTAGGCGCGCGCCAGATGCGCCCAGAAGCGCGCCGGGTGGTGGGGGTTCAGGCGCATCGCTTTGCGGATCCACTCGATGCCTTCCTCCGCCTCGCCGACCCAGGTGAGGAGCTCTCCCTGCTGCACCACGATGAGATCGTCGTTGGGATTGAGGCTGAGCGCCCGCTGCTGGTGGTAGGCGGCGCGCTCGTGGTCATTGGCGCGCAGGCGCAGCGCGGCGATGACCCGGTGCACGTCGCTGTCGTTGTCGTCGAGCGCTGCGGCGGTGGTCGCTTCCTCTTCGATCACCTCCAAGCCTTCGTCCATGTCGCGCCAGCCGTAGGTGACCTGCTGACCGACGATGCAGGCCTTCCAGGCGTGCGCGTGCGCGTATTTCGGGTCGAGCTTGATGGCGCGCTCGATCAGCTGCATCGCCTTCTCGTTGTCGCTGCGCGTCGAGCGGTGATGCAGGGTCTTGGCGGTCGCCACGCACTCGTACGCGGCCAGGTTCTCGGTGCGCTTGCGCGACGCGCGATCGCGGGTCGCGTCCTCGACCCGGCCGGGAAGCACGGTGACGATGGCGTGCGTGACCTCGTCCTGCAGCTCGAAGATGTCCTCGAGGTCGCGGTCGTAGCGCTCGGCCCAGATGTGCCGGTCGTGCTCGGCGTCGATGAGCTGCACCGTGACCCGCACCCGCTTGCCCGCCTTGCGCACGCTGCCCTCGACCACGTAGTGGACGCCCAGCTCGCGCGCCACCTTGCGCACGTCGATCGCCTGGCCCTTGTACTTGAAGGCGGTGTTGCGCGAGATGACCAGCAGCTCGCGAAAGCGCGACAGCTCCGTCAGGATGTCCTCGGTCAGGCCATCGGCGAAGAACTCCTGCTCGGCATCGCTGCTCATGTTGGTGAACGGCAGGACGATGACCGCCGGCTTGGCCGCCCCGGCCGGCGCCGCCGGCCCGCTGGCGGACGCGGCCGCCGCGCGCACCCGGTACACCCGCACCGGGTAGGCGATGTTCTTCAGCGACTGCTCGCCGAGGTCCTCGAAGCCGAGGTCGAGCTTGCGGCGCACTTCCTCGTGGACTTTCGCCGAGACGCAGATGCCGCCCGGCTCGGCGAGCGCCTCGATGCGAGCGGCGACGTTGACCCCTTCGCCGTAGACGCGCCCGTCCTCCTCGATGACGTCGCCCAGGTTGACGCCAACGCGAAACGCCATGCGCCGGTCCTGCGGCAGCTCGTAATTGCAGGCCTCGAGCTGGGACTGCATCGCCGCAGCGGCCTGCACCGCGTCGAGCGCGCTCGCGAACTCGGCGAGGATGTTGTCGCCGGGCATGTCGACCACCCGGCCGCGGTGCGCGGCGATCACTGCGGAAACCAGATCGCGGCAGCGCGCGAGCGTGCGCACGGTGGCGGCCTCGTCCTCGCCCATGAGGCGGCTGTAGCCGGCGACGTCGGCGCTAAGGATGGCGGCGAGCTTGCGTTGCACGCGCGTAGCTTACCGCGGCGGCGAAGAAGATCGCGCTCAGCGCGAGCTCCAGCAGCGCCAGATTTCTCGAAATTCCGCCGTCGGCCCAGGCGCGCGTCGCGCCTTCGGCGAGGTAAGCGAGGATGAGCAGGCTCGACCACTGGTAGGTGTAGCGCCGGCCGCGGGCGACGCCCGAGAGCGGCAACGCGAGCGGCAGCGCCTTGAGCGCGATCAGCGAGCCGCCCGGGCGCAGCGGCGCGAGCCACAGCTCCCAGGCGAGGCAGAGCGCGATCAGGGCGAGCAGCGCGGCGAGCGCGACGAATCTCAGGGCAACCTCCACCCCCGGTATCATAAGAGCATCGATGAGATTGCCCGCGCTGCGCGCCGCCTGGGAATTCGTGGTTGCCCTGGTGAACCGCTTCCGCGAGGAGCGCGCGACGCAGACCGCCGGCAGCCTGACCTACACCACGCTGCTGTCGCTGGTGCCGCTGCTGACCGTGATCCTCGCCATCTCGACCGCGTTCCCGGTGTTCGACGACGCCATCACGGCGCTGCAGGACTTCATCGTCGACAACGTGCTGCCCGACACGCCGGGCCTCGAGACCATCAGCGAGCAGATCAACTCGTTCACCACCAACGCCGGGCGGCTGACGGCGATCGGCATCGGCGGCTTCGTGGTCACGTCGGTGATGCTGATGCTCACCATCGACAACGCGCTCAACCGCATCTTCCGCGTGCAGCGCCGCCGGCCGATCCTGCAGAACGTGTTCGTCTACTGGGCGGTGATTACCCTCGGCCCGCTGCTGATCGGCGGCAGCCTGTCGGCCACCTATTTCGCGCTGCGCCGCTCGTTCGGCGTGCTCGAGCTCGACCTGGCGGCGGGGGCGCTGCTCGGCGTGATCCCGTTCGTGCTCACCTGCATCGCCCTCACGTTGCTCTACGGCGTGGTGCCGGCGCGCCGCGTCGACTGGCGCCACGCGCTCCTCGGCGGCGTGGTCGCAGGCCTTGCCTTCGAGATCGCCAAGCGCGGCTTCGCCATGTACCTGGCGCGCGTGCCGACCTACACGCTGATCTACGGCACCTTCGCCACCATCCCGATCTTCCTCGTCTGGCTCTATCTCTCGTGGCTGGTGGTGCTGACCGGCGCCGTGTTCACGGCGATGCTGCCCGCGATCCGCAGCAAGCCCGAGCGGCACCGCGCGCCGGGCGAGGCGCTCGCCGAGGCGCTCGGCGTGCTCGCGGCGCTCGCGCGCGCGCACGACAAGGGCGAGGTGGTATGGCTCAACGCGCTGGCGCGGCAGCTGCGCATGCTGCCCGATCGCTGCGAGCGGGTGCTCGAGCGCGCCGCGCGCCGCGGCTGGGTGGCGCGCACCGAGAAGGACGGCTGGGTGCTCGCGCGCGACGCGGCGCAGATCCGGATCAACGACGTCTACCGCGCCTACGTGTTCGATCCCGACGCGGTGGGCGTGCCGCAGGCCGATCTTGGGCTATCGTTGCAGGATTTCATCGCCAGGGAAAAGAAGACCGATGAGCCAGCCGGCGATACCCCGCGCTGAGCGCCTGATCGTCGCGCTCGACGTCCCCACCGCCGCCGAGGCGCGCGCGCTGGCCGAGCACATCGGCGACGCGGCGCGTTTCTACAAGGTCGGCCTCGAGCTTTTCTCGGCGGAAGGGTATTTCGGCCTCATCCAGTGGCTCATCGCGCGCGGCAACAAGGTGTTCGCGGATCTGAAGCTGTTCGACATCCCCGAAACCGTGCGCCGCGCTACCGCGAACCTGAGCCGCTCCGGCGCGAGCCTTCTCACCGTGCATGCCCATTCGTCGGTGCTGCGCGCGGCCGCGGCCGAGAAGGGCGCGATGAAGATCCTCGGCGTGACGGTGATCACCAGCTTCGACCAGTCAGACCTCGCCGAGTGGGGCGCCACACAGCCCCTGGAGGAGGTGGTCCGCGAGCGCGCGCAGGCGACGCTGGCGGCGGGCTGCGACGGCGTGATCTCGTCGCCACACGAGGCGGCCGATCTCAAGGCGCGCTTCGGCCGCCGGCTGCTGGTCGTCACGCCCGGCATTCGCCCGGCGGGCGAGGAGCGCGCCGACCAGAAAAGGACCATGGATGTCGCGCAGGCCTTCAGGGCCGGCGCCGACTACGTCGTCGTCGGCCGGCCGGTCCGCCAGGCCGCCGACCCGCGCGCGGCCGCCGCGGCGATGCAGGGCGCGATCGCGACTATTTTCCCGGCCTAGAGAAGAGCTCCTGCAGGAGCCGCTCGAGGTGGGCGTGGAGGGGGAGCAGGGTGCCGTGAAAAACGAGCTCGTCGCCGCGCGTTACGCGGATGGTGGGGAAGTTCTCGACTTCCAGATCGCCGAGCGCGTCGGCCTGGTCCTCGATGTCGACCCAGCGGAACTCGGCCTGCGGGAACTTCTGCGCGAGGGCGAGAAACCCGGGCCGGTACTCGACGCAGGTATCGCACCATTCTGCGCAAAGGCAGCTGACGACGAACATGGCTGATTCTATGCACGCGGCCGCGGGCCTCGCGGGCCTGCTCGCGCTCGCATGGCTGATGAGCGAATCGCGACGCGAGATCCCGTGGCGCGCGGTCGTCGCCGGTCTTGTGCTCCAGATCGGCCTCGCCATCGTGTTTCTCAAGGTCGCGTTCATAAAGCAAGCCTTCATTCGCCTGAACGACGCGCTGCTCGTCCTCGAGCGCGCGACGCAAGCCGGCACCAGCCTGGTCTTCGGCTACCTCGGCGGCGGGCCGGCGCCCTTCGAGGTGTCGCAGCCGGCGGCGCTGTTCGTGCTCGCGTTCCGCGCGCTGCCGCTGGTGCTGGTGATCAGCGCGCTCTCGGCGCTGCTCTTCTATTGGCGCGTGCTGCCCGCGGTAGTGCGCGCGGTGTCGTGGCTCTTGCGCCGCTCGATGGGGGTAGGCGGCGTGGTCGGCCTTTCGACCGCGGCCAACGTGTTCGTCGGCATGGTCGAGGCGCCGCTTTTCGTGCGGCCGTACCTCGCGCGCGTATCGCGCGGGGAGCTATTCGCGATCATGGCGGCGGGCATGGCGTCGATCGCCGGCACGGTGCTCTTCCTCTACGCGAGCATCCTCGGGCCGGTGCTGCCCGACGCGGTCGCGCACCTGCTGATCGCCTCGATCCTGTCGGCGCCCGCCGCGCTGGTGGTGGCCTTCATCATGGTGCCGCCGCGCGGCGTGCCCACCAGTGGCGAGCTCGAGCTCGGCTCAGGCGCGAGCGGCAGCATGGACGCGCTCACGCGCGGCACGCTCGAGGGCGCGCAGCTCCTCGTCAACATCGTCGCGATGCTGGTCGTGTTCGTGGCGCTGGTGGCGCTTGTCAACCTGGCCATCGCGCCCTACACGCTGCAGGGATTGCTGGGCTGGGCGCTCGCGCCGCTCGCGTGGCTCGCAGGGGTTCCGTGGGACGAGGCGCGGGCCGCGGGCGCGCTGCTCGGCACCAAGACGGTGCTGAACGAGCTGGTCGCTTATATCGATTTGTCCAAGGGCGGACTGTCCGAGCGCAGCCGCCTGCTGATGACTTACGCACTGTGCGGCTTCGCCAATTTCGGCAGCCTCGGCATCATGATCGGCGGCCTCGGCACGATGTGCCCGGAGCGGCGCGCCGAAGTGGTCGCGCTCGGCCTGCGCTCGATCGTCGCGGGCACGCTGGCAACCTGTCTCACCGCCGCCACGGTGGGCCTGATTTTGTAGTGGCCCTACTACAGAAGGTTCAGGTTTTCGAGGATATCGGCACGGGTGTGCGGGCCCTAGCATGGCTCCGCCATGAGACCCGACGTCACTGAGCAGCTGTCGGCGGCGCGCGACCTGCATTCACTGACCGAAGCGGTGCTCGTGCTGTGCGAGCCCTACGGCCCGGTGCACGCGTTCCGTGTAGTGCATAACCGCGGCGCGGCGCGCGTGATCTGCTTCATCGAGCTGGAAGCGCAAAAGCAGCAGCCGGCGCTGGTGCGCGCCCTCGGCGCCAAGGTGATCAACGGCGCGGCCTGCCTGGATATCCCGGTACGCGAGGACTTCGCTGCGCTACGGACCCCTGCAGTGACCAATTGAGGTTTCCCCCCTTGCATACGCACTTCCCTCCCTTCGTGCGTATGTAGGTATCAGACCCCGGCACCCCTACCGGGGTCTTTTTTTATGCGGATTCTATTTGTGACGCCCGAGTGCGCCCCGCTGACCAAGGTCGGCGGGCTGGGCGACGTCAGCGCCGCGCTTCCGCAGGCGTTGCGCTCGCAGGGCCTGGACGTGCGCACGCTGCTGCCCGGCTACCGCGGGCTGCGGGCGCGGGGCCGCGAGGTGAAGCGCGTCAAGCTCCTCGGCATGGACGCGGCTCTGCGCGAATGGGACCACTTCCTTGTCCTCGACTGCCCGCAGCTCTACGACCGGCCGGGGGGCCCCTACCAGGACGGCGAGGGAGCGGACTGGGCCGACAACGCGCTGCGCTTCGGCGCGCTGTCGCGAGCCGCGGCGCGCATCGGCGCGGGCGAGCTCGCGTGGCGGCCCGAGGTCGTGCATTGCAACGACTGGCCCGCGGCGCTGGCGCCGGTCTATCTCGCGCTCGAGGGCCGCCCCGCCGCAAGCGTGCTCACCGTGCACAACCTCGCCTTCCAGGGTGTCTTCGACCCGGCGCTGCTCGGGCGCCTAGAGCTGCCACCGTCGGCCTACTCCGTGGACGGGCTCGAGTTCCATGGCCGTCTCTCGTTCCTCAAGGGGGGGCTGCTCGCCGCCGACGCGGTGACCACCGTGAGTCCAGGCTACGCCGCCGAAATCCGCGGCGAGGCGTTCGGCTGCGGGCTGGACGGCGTGCTGCGCCGGCGCGAGGACGCCCTCGCCGGCATCCTGAACGGCATCGACGTCGACGAGTGGAACCCCGCGACCGACAAGCGGATCGCGGCACGCTACGACGCCGATACGCTCGCGCGCAAGGCGCTGAACAAGGCCGCGCTGCAGCGGCGCATGGGCTTGGCCGAAGAGGCGGCGACGCCGCTCCTCGGCGCCGTGTGCCGCTTCACGCACCAGAAAGGCGTCGACCTGATCGCCGCCGCGGCGCCGCAGCTGCCCGCGCAGCTTTGCGTGCTTGGCTCGGGCGAGCGCGCTCTGGAGGAGCAACTTCTCTCGATCCAGCGTCCGGGGCGGATTGCCGTGCGCATCGGCTTCGACGAGGACCTGGCGCACCTGATCGAGGCGGGCGCGGATCTCTTTCTCATGCCCTCGCGCTTCGAGCCCTGCGGGCTGAACCAGATGTACAGCCAGCGCTACGGCACGCCGCCGGTGGCGCGCGCGACCGGCGGCCTGAAGGACACCGTCGTAGACGGCGAGACGGGATTTCTCTTCGAGAGCGACTTCGGCGCGGCGCTCGAGCGGGCGCTGGGCGCCTACGCCGACGCCGCGCGCTGGCGCGAGATCCAGCGCCGCGGCATGCAGCGCGACTTCAGCTGGACGGCACCCGCTCGTCGATATGCCGCTCTCTATTCGCGGGCAGCCATGCGGCGGGCAGCGTGACGGGCGCAACCGAGTCGCGCATCTCGTCAAACTCGCCGCGGATCGGCCAGCGGCTGTTCCACAGGTTGAATCGTGGGCGCGCGCCCATCGCGTCCTGCTGCGCCGCCGCGAGCGCCGACAGCGTTCCCACGTCGCGCCAGTAGGCGCGCTCCTCGTAGTCCTGCACGCCGGGGACGCGGTTCTCGGAGAAGTCGTAGGCGTAGACGCGCTCGGCCGAGCAGATGCGCGGCAGGACGTCGCGGCCGAAGTCGAGCTCGCCCGCGGCGCGCGCCTGCACCAGGACGCGCTCGAGCGCCTGCGGCTCGAAGAGGTAGTTGCCCATCGAGGCGTAGGCGCAGCGCGAGTTTCCGGGCATCGGCTGCGCGTGCTTCGGCTTCTCGCGGAATTCGCGCACGCGCCCCTCGGCGTCGGCGGCGAGCACGCCGAAGCTCGATGCCTTCTCCAGCGGCACCGCCAGCGCCGAGACGGTGACCGCGGCGCGGCGCGCGCGGTGGAAGGCGACCATCTGGCGCACATCCATGCGGTACACATGGTCGGCGGCGAACACCGCGACGATGTCGGGCGAGTGCGCGTGCAGCAGGTCGAGATACTGCGCGACGGCGTCGGCCGTGCCCTTGAACTGCGCGCGCGTCGAGCGCGGCAGCAGCACCTTTATCAGCCCGTCCGAGCCGGCGAGCGTCGGTGCCCACGCGCGTGCGACATGCTTCATCAGGGACTCGGGCTTGTACTGCGCTAGCACGTAGATGGACGAGATCCCGGAATTGACGAGATTGCTGAGAACGAAATCCACGATGCGGTAACCGTTGGCGAACGGCAGCGCGGGCTTCGCATGCTCGGCAGTCAGCGGGTAGAGGCGCGTGCCTTCTCCGCCAGCCAGGACCAGGGCAACGATATTCATCGGGTTGTGTGCCTTCAGTTCGGGAAGTTGTTGGTTGTCGTGGGATACCGGCAGATCATATGGACCCGTCACGATTCCCACTATCGGCCGGACTTGATTCGTGCTGTAAGCGCCGCGCCCACGCGGCGTAGTCGGATGGCGACAGGAAATTCAAGCCGCGGCGATAGTGGCGGCTCACCATGCGCCCTACCATCTTGCGAGCGCCGGAGCCCGCCTGTGCCCTGGTCCCTCCCCAATCCTTCGCTTGCGCTTGCGCTCGCCGCTTCGGCCGGCCTGCTCGTGCTCGGCTCCGACCAGGCGCGCGCGCCGAGCGCGCCCCAGGCGGTGCAAAGCTGCATCCCGGAATCGGATCTCGCCGAGCTGGCGCGCGACCCGGCGCAGGACATCCTGGTGCGCTACCTGTCGCGGCGCTTCCAGATCGCCTCGGAGGCGACCGAGCGCATGGTCGGCGTTTCGTTCCAGGTCGCGCGCGAGGTCGGGCTCGACCCGCTGCTGGTGCTGGCGGTGATCTCGGTCGAGTCGCGCTTCAACCCGATCGCCGAGAGCGTGATGGGCGCCAAGGGGCTGATGCAGATCATCCCGAAGTACCACCGCGCGCGGCTCTCGGAGTACGGCGGCGAGGCGGCGATATTCGACCCCGAGAGCAACATCCGCGTCGGCACCGAAATCCTGCGCGACTACGTGCAGCGTGCCGGCACGCTCGAGGCCGGGCTGCAGTTCTACAACGGCGCGATGCGCGACAGCTCGGCGCAATACGCGCAGCGCGTCATGGCCGAGCGCGCCCGGCTGCTGGTCGCGTTGAGCGGGAGCTGAGCCTGAGGCGCCTCGCCGCGGTCCTCGCGCTCGCGTTGCCGGGGCTTGCCCAGCCCGCGGACAGCGGCGTCAGCGCGGCCGACGTGACCGAAATCCGCCACGTGATCGAGCGCCAGATCGAGGCCTTCCGCCGCGACGACGCGCAGGGCGCCTTCGCGCTCGCCTCGCCCGGCGTCCAGGAGGTGTTCGGCACGCCCGAGCGCTTCCTCGAGACGGTGCGCGCCTCCTACCGTGCGGTATACCGCCCGGCGACCTACGCCTTCGACGACCTGGTGGTGATCGGCGCCGACGTGGTGCAGCGCATCGCGCTCACCGACGGCGCCGGCCAGCCCTGGCTCGCCTACTACGCGATGCAGCGCCAGCGCGACGGCACCTGGCGCGCCAGCGGCTGCCGCCTGGTGCAGCCGGCGAAGACGCTTTCGACGTAAGCTGGCCTCCTTTGGAGGCACCGGCCCGATCCCTCGCAGCTCCGAGTACCGTCTGGCGCGGACGGCCGCATCCGCTAGGAGCGACCTGGGACGGCGCCGGGGTCAACTTCGCGCTGTTCTCCAAGAATGCGCAGCGCGTCGAGCTGTGCCTGTTCGACCCGCGCGGCCGGCGCGAGATCGAGCGCGTCGAGCTGCGCGAGCGCACCGACTTCGTCTGGCACGGCTACCTGCCGGATGCGCGCCCCGGGCTGCTCTACGGCTACCGCGTGCAAGGCCCGCAGGACGGCCCGCACCGCTTCGACCCTTCGAAGCTGCTGCTCGACCCTTATGCGCGGCTGATCGTCGGCAAGATCGGCGCCGGGCTCGGCCGCTGCCAGGTGGTCGACAGCGCCTTCACCTGGGGTGACGACCGGCCGCCGCGCACGCCCTGGCAGGACAGCGTGATCTACGAGCTGCACGTCAAGGGCTTCACGCAGCGACATCCCGAGGTCCCGGAGCAGCTGCGCGGTACGTATGCCGGTCTCGCCACCGCGCCCGTCATCGCGTACTTCAAGAAATTGGGGATAACCGCCATCGAGCTGCTGCCGGTGCATGCCTTCGTCGACGAGCGGCGCCTGGCGCAGAACGGGCTGCGCAACTACTGGGGCTACAACTCGATCGGCTTCTTCTCCCCCGAGATGCGCTACTCGGCCACCGGCACGCTGGGCGAGTTCAAGTCGATGGTGAAGACGCTGCACGCCGCCGGCATCGAGGTGATCCTCGACGTGGTCTACAACCACACCGCCGAAGGCGACCCTTCCGGGCCGACGCTCGCCTTTCGCGGCCTCGACAACTCGATCTACTACCGGCTCGACCCCGGCAACCCGCGCCGGTACCTGAATGTGACCGGGACGGGCAACAGCCTGAACACGAGCCACCGCGTGGTCCTGGCGCTGGTGATGGACAGCCTGCGTTACTGGGTCGAGGAGATGCACGTCGACGGCTTCCGTTTCGACCTCGCCTCGACGCTGGCGCGCAGCGCGGCGCACGCCTTCGACCGCAACGGCGCCTTCCTCTCGGCGATCCGCCAGGACCCGGTGCTCTCGCGAGTCAAGCTGATTGCCGAGCCGTGGGACCTCGGCGAGGGCGGCTACCAATTGGGCAACTTCCCGCCGGGCTGGAGCGAGTGGAACGACAAATATCGCGACGCGGTCCGCGATTTCTGGCGAAGCCGGGACGGCGTCGTCGGCGCGCTCGCCTCGCGCCTGACCGGCTCGAGCGACATCTTCCAGCGGGCGGGCCGCAGTCCGACCGCGAGCGTCAACTTCGCCACCTCGCACGACGGCTTCACGCTCGAGGACCTGGTGAGCTACGAGCGCAAGCGCAACGAGGCCAACCTCGAAGGCAACCGCGACGGCGCCGACGACAGCCGCTCCTGGAATTGCGGTGTCGAGGGTCCTTCGGACGACGCCGAAGTGCGCAAGCTCAGGGATCGGCAGAAGCGCAATTTCCTGGCGACGCTCTTCTTCTCGCAGGGCGTGCCGATGCTTACCGCCGGCGACGAGCTCGGCCGCACGCAGAAAGGCAACAACAACGCCTACTGCCAGGACAACGAGCTGTCGTGGCTCGACTGGGAGAGCGTGGATGCGCGCCTGCTCGAGTTCGTGCGCACCCTCATCGCGATGCGCCGGCGCCATCCGGCGTTCCGGCGGCGGACCTATCCGAAGGCCGAGGATGTGGTGTGGCTCGCGCCCGCGGGCGCGCCGATGAGCGAGCAGGACTGGCAGCGGCCGGCGATGCGCGCGCTCGGCATGCTGCTCCTCGGCCGGCGTCTCGCCGAGCACGACGAGCGCGGCGCGCCGATCGAGGATGACGATCTCCTGCTGCTGGTGAATGCCGCGGCGGAGGCGGTCGAGTTCAGGCTGCCGGGCGGCGACTGGCATGTGCTGCTCGACACCGCGGCGCCGGGCGGCGGCGTGTCAGACCCCTATCCGCTGGGCGCGCACGCCCTCGCACTCCTGGCAAAGAGGGCGTAACCCGCAACTACAGCCAGGTACTGAGCCCCATCTCGAAGGGGTGGGTGAGCAGCTCGTTGCGCGGGTAGGCGCGAATGCGGTAGTCGAGCCGGCCGGCGAGCCCCGGCTTCAGGTCGATGCGATAGCGCAGCTCGGAGTCGCTGGCATTGCCCGCCGGCGCGAGCTCGTGCGTGTGCTCGAGGGGCGCTGCCTCGCGCAGGGCGCGCGTGAGCGTCAGCTCGACGCACACGTCGTTGGGCGCGAGCCCGTTCAGCCTCACCGCCACTTCCACCGGCACGGTCTCGCCGAACTGGATGCGCGCCTTGGGCGTGTCGAGGCGCCGCAGCGCCACGCCGGGCCAGGCCGCGCGCACGCGCGCCTTCCAGCCCGCCACCGTCTTCGCCGCCTCAAAGCCGTTGTCGGAATAGCGATGCCCCTGGCGCGACGCCGGCAGGTAGAACTTGGAGACGTACTCGCCCAGCATGCGCGAAGCGTCGTAGCGCGGAAGCAGCGATGCCATCGAGCGCTTCGCGATGCGGATCCACTCGGCCGAATAGCCGCCCTCGGCGCGCTTGTAGTAGAGCTCGATGACGCTGTCCTGCAAGAGCTCGTAGAGCGTGCGCGCCTCCTCGCGGTCGCGCCGGTGCTGGTCGAGCTGCGGGCTCGCCGGCTTGATCGCCCAGCCGTTCTGGCCGTCGTAGCCTTCGTCCCACCAGCCGTCGAGGATCGACAGGTTGATCACGCCGTTCATCCCGGCCTTCATGCCGGAAGTTCCGGAGGCCTCGAGCGGATGCACCGGGTTGTTGAGCCACACGTCGACCCCCGACACCAGGCGCCGCGCGATGTGCAGGTCGTAGCCCTCGATGAAGAGGAGGCGCCCCTGGAACTCCTCCTGGCCCGCCATGTGCACCAGCGTGCGGATCAGGTCGGCGCCCGGCTCGTCGGCAGGATGGGCCTTGCCCGCGAACAGGAACACGACCGGCCGATCCTTGTCGCCGACGATGCGGCGGAAGTTATCCAGATCATTAAACAACAAGGTGGCCCGTTTATAGGTCGCAAACCGGCGGCCGAAGCCGATGGTCAGGACATTGGGGCGCGCCGGGTCGCAGTAGCGCAGAAGGCGCTCGAGGTGCGATTCGCTGCCGTGGTTGCGCAGGTGCTGGCGCGCGATGCGATGGCGCAGCATGTGCAGCATGCGCGCCTTGATGTCCTGCCGCACGCTCCAGAAGATGTGGTCGGGGATGTCGCGGATCTTCTCCCAGATGCCGGGATGGCCGAGGCGGTGCATCCAGCCCACGCCGAGGAAGCGGTCGAGCACCTCGCTCCATTCCGGCGCGAGGAAGGTCGCGACGTGCACGCCGTTGGTGACGTAGCCCACCGGGTTCTCCTCGGGGGAGACGTGCGGCCAGAAGTCCTTCAGCAGGCGCTGCGACACGCCGCCGTGGATGCGCGACACGCCGTTGTGGTAGCGCGAGCCGCGGATCGCGAGCGCCGTCATGTTGAAGTCGCCGCCCGCCGGCGGGCGCGCGAGCGCCATCGCGTTCATCTCGGCGAACATCGAGCGCAGGTACGGGATCACGGTGCCGTCCGAGAACTGGTCGTGGCCCGCGGGCACCGGCGTGTGGGTGGTGAACACCGTGCTTGCCGCCACCGCCTCGAGCGCCGCCTCGGGCGCAAGGCCCTCGGCGACCAGCGTGCGCACGCGCTCGAGGATCATGAACGCGGCGTGGCCTTCGTTGATGTGCCACACGCTCGGCTTCAGCCCCATCGCCGCGAGCGCCTTGACCCCGGCGACGCCGAGCACCAGCTCCTGCTCGAGCCGCGTGGTGCGGTCGCCGCCGTAGAGGCGGTGCGCGATGGCGCGGTCGCGCTCGCTGTTCTGCGCGATGTCGGTGTCGAGGAGGTAGAGCGGCACGTGGCCGACGCGCGTCTGCCATACCTTGACCGTGAGCTTGCGGCCCGGGAAGGCGAGCTCGACGGTGAGGTCGGCGCCGTCCTTCTTTACCGGCTCGATCGGCAGGTCCTCGAACGTCGAGTCGTGGTACTCGGCGCGCTGCTTGCCCTCGGGGTCGATGGTCTGCACGAAGTAGCCCTGGCGATAGAGCAGGCCGATGCCGGCGAAGGGCAGCTGGAAGTCGCTCGCCGCTTTGCAGTGGTCGCCGGCGAGGATGCCCAGGCCGCCGGAGTAGAGCGGCAGGCTCTCGTGCAGGCCGAACTCGGCGCAGAAGTACGCGATCAGGTCGTCGGGCTTGAAGCCGGCGCGGTTCTGCTTGAAGGGCGCCTCGGCGTGATAGGCGTCAAAGGACGCCAATACCCGGGTGAGACTGTCCAGGAACGCCGGATCCGAGGCGGCATCGATCAGCCGCTGCTGGTCGATGCGCTTGAGCATCGCCTTGGGGTTGTGGCCGACCGCGTCCCACAGGGCCGGATTGAGCCGCGCGAAGATCGCGCGCGTCGCGCGGTCCCACGAGTACCAAAGGTTGCCCGCAAGCTCCTGCATGCGCGAGAGGCGCTGCGGGATCTTGGGATTGACCTCGAGCTGGAAGCGCGTGCCGGGCTGCAGAGCGGCCGATTCTACTCAAACAAGGTTGCGTGGCTAGCGGGCGCCACCCGACGGGTGGCTGTGCGAAATTTCTGTAGCGCTTCGGCTACGCCTCCACCGTGACGACGTGCGCCTGGATCTTGCCGTCGACCGCGCCGCGGCCGAAGCGCGCGGCGATCGCCTCGGCGGCGCGCTCGGTGGCCTCGCCAAGGCGGCCGGCGTCGCGGGCCTCGATCTCGCTGCGCAGCGGCGTCCCCTGGCAATAGGCAAGCGACGGAATGCGCGCCGAAGCTGCCCGGCTGCGCGCCGCGACGGTCTCGATGCGCGGCGTGCGCCGGAAGCCGCCGCTCGCGACGTCGCGCTCAATCGTGGCGCGCTGGTGGTAGCCATGAGGCGTGCGCGCCATGAAGCGCGGTGGGTCCTGCGGAAACACCGATGCGAGCGCCGTCGTCACCGTGTCGGCGAATTCGTTGTCCTCGATCCGGTCCCAGACGTTGAAGACATAGATCCCGCCGGGCCTGAGCACGCGCCGGGTTTCGGCAAAGGCCTTGGCTTTGTCGGGAAAGAACATCACCCCGAACTGGCACACCACCGCGTCGAAGCTCGCATCGTCGAAGGGCAGCTCCATTGCGTCGGCCTGGCGCCACTGCACCTTGCGCCGGGTGCCTACGGCCGCCGCCTGGTCGAGCATCGCCTGGTTCAGGTCGGTGGCGACGATCGACACGCTTTCGGGCAGGGCCGACGACAGGGCGCGGGTGACCACGCCAGTGCCGGCCGCGACCTCGAGCAGGCGCGAGATCCGCCGGCCCGCCAATCGCTTCGCCATGTCAGTCGCGTAAGGCTCGAAGATCAGCGGCACGAGGTGCGTGTCGTAGAGCTTCGGAATCGAGCCGGCAAAGACTTTGTCGGTTTCCGCCACGGGAATTCTCCTTTACCGGATGACGTGCTCGCGCCACCAGCGCGTGATCTGGTCCTGGCAGGGCGTGAGCACATGCGACACCGCGAGCAGGGCGATGCCGGCGAAGAGCGGCAGCGCGGGATACCACGCGGCGGGAAACACGCCCGCCAGCACGAGCAGCAGCACGCCGAGTGCGGCGCACCCGGCCGAGATCTTCTCGCGCGTCACGCCGGCGGCGCGACCACCACGCCGAGCCGGCGGCCGAGCTCGCGGCTGAGATTGACGCTCACGCCGCGCAATTCGCCGGTCTGCGCATTGCGCGAGGCGAGCACCTGGCTCTGCTCCGGAATTAGGGGATGGGGACGGCGGCGAGGAGCTGCGCGCCGACGTCGACGCGGCGCGCCGAGTCGTGCGCGGGCCGCAGCCGGTGCGCGGCGACGCCGGGAACGATGGCCTGCACGTCCTCGGGGATCACCTTGTCGCGGCCTTCGAGCATCGCCCAGGCGCGCGCGCAGTGCACCAGCGCGAGCGCGGCGCGCGGCGAGAGGCCGGCGACGTAGTCGGGCGAGCGGCGCGTGTGCTCGACGATCGCCTGCACGTAGTCGAGGAGCGCCGGCGCGATGTGGGTCTTCTGCACCGTCGACTGCAGCTCCATCAGCTCGGCGGGCGTCATGCACGGGTCGAGGGTGGCGAGCAGGTCGCGCCGGTCGGTGCCGGTGAGGAGCGCGCGCTCCGCGGCGCGGTCCGGGTAGCCCAGCTCGATCCTCATGGTGAAGCGATCGAGCTGCGACTCGGGCAGCGGGAAAGTGCCGACCTGCTCGGAAGGGTTCTGCGTGGCGATGACGAAGAAGGGCTCGGGCAGCTTGCGCGTCTCGCCCTCGGCGGTGACCTGGTGCTCTTCCATTGCCTCGAGCAGCGCCGACTGCGTCTTGGGCGTGGCGCGGTTGACTTCGTCGGCGAGGATCACCTGCGCGAAGATCGGGCCGGGGTGGAACTTGAAGCCGCCGGTCTCGCGCTCGTAGACCGAGACGCCGATGATGTCCGCCGGCAGCATGTCGCTCGTGAACTGGATGCGCTGGAACTGCAGGCCGAGCGAGCGGGCGAGCACGTGCGCGAGGGTGGTCTTGCCGACGCCCGGCAGGTCCTCGATCAGCAGGTGGCCGCGCGCGAGCAGGCAGGCGAGGGCGAGGCGGACCTGCGACTCCTTGCCGAGGATGATGCTGCCGGCGGCTTCGATCGCGCGCTCGATCGGCCCGCGCAGGACGTTCTGGGGCAGCTCGGCCTTCTTCAGGAGCATGTAGTCATTGTACTTGATGCGATATGATGAATCGTCATGCGCACCGGCTTCGTGACGCACGCCGATTGTCTCAAGCATGACATGGGCGCGCACCATCCCGAATGCCCGGCGCGCCTCTCCGCGATCGAGGACCAGCTGATCGCCTCGGGCCTCGGCGATCATCTGAATCGCTACGAGGCGCCGTTGGCCACCGACGAGCAGCTCGCCCGCGTGCACCCGCCCGAATATGTGCGCGCGATCCGCGAGATCGCGCCGCAGGCCGGGACGGTGCACCTCGACCCCGATACCGCCATGAATCCCTGGACGCTATACGCGGCGCTGCGGGCGGCCGGCGCGGCGGTGCTCGCCACCGACCTGGTTTTGAAAAAGGAGGTCAATGCCGCGTTCTGCGCGGTGCGCCCGCCGGGCCACCACGCCTGCCGCGCGCGACCGATGGGCTTCTGCATCTTCAACAACGTCGCCGTGGCGGCGCGCCACGCGCTCGCCGCGCACGGCCTGGAGCGCGTGGCGATCATCGACTTCGACGTGCATCACGGCAACGGCACCGAGGACATCTTCGAAGGCGACGAGCACGTGCTGATGGCGTCGACCTTCCAGCACCCGTTCTATCCGTACTCCGGCACCGAGGATCCGGCGTCGAACATGTTCAACGTGCCGCTGTCGGCCGGCGCGGGCTCGAAGGAATTCCGCCAGGCGGTGTCGAAGACTTGGCTGCCGGCGCTCGACGAGTTCAAGCCGCAGCTCGTCCTCTTCTCGGCCGGCTTCGACGCGCACGCCGAGGACGACATGGCGATGCTGCGCTTCACCGACGGCGACTACGCCTGGGTGACCGACCAGATGAAGGCGGTGGCCGAGCGCCACGCGCAAGGCCGCATGGTGTCGATGCTGGAGGGCGGCTACGCGCTAGGCGCTCTCGGGCGCAGCGTCGTGCAGCACGTTCGCGTCCTGGCGGGCCTCAACGCCTAGCAGGCGGCTGGCGGCCGGCTCGAAGTCGCTTATCGTCGAGACGGAAATGCGGGCGGCGCCCGAGAGCTGCTCGAAGTTCTTCATCGACGAGCGCCGGTAGGCCGGGTCGTAGTGCTCGGCGAGCAGCCGCGCGACGAACTCGCGCCAGTCGCCGCGCGCGGCGAGCGCCTTCCACTCCGCGATGCGGCTGCGGCCGTGCAGCGCGACGAGGCAGTCGAGCTGCGCTTCGAGCGCGGCGCGGTCGGCGACGAAGTGCCGGTATTCGTCGAGCAGCAGCTCCACCCGGACCTCGAGCGGCACCTCCAGAACCACGCAGGGCGAGGCGCGCATGCGCGCCATCAGGCCCTCGGGGACCTGCAGCTCGCCGATCTTCTTCGATTCGCCCTCGACGAACACCCCGCGTGACTTGTCCAGCGACTGGAGCTTTGCAAGCAGAAGCGACTCGAACCATTTCTGCGTCGGCTGCGCACGCTCGGGCAGGCCGCCGAGCACCGAGCCGCGGTGCGCCGCAAGCTCTTCGAGGTCGAGGACTTGCGCGCCGGCGCGGCCGAGCGCGCCGAGGAAGCGGCTCTTGCCGCTGCCGGTAGGGCCGTGGATGACTTTGAACGTCATTTCGCCCGGAAGGGTTTCGAGCTGCTGAACGACCCAGCGGCGGTAGGCGCGATAGCCGCCCGGCAGCGTGTGCGCGTCCCAGCCGACCTCGCGCAGGATGTGAGCCATCGCGCCCGAGCGCTTGCCGCCGCGCCAGCAATAAACCAGCGGTTTCCAGCTCTTGTCCTTGCCCTTGAACAGCCTCGCGATATGCCGGCCGACATTTCCCGCGACCAGCGCCGCGCCGCGCTTTTTCGCCTCGAACGGCGAGACCTGCTTGTAGAGCGTGCCGACCTCGGCGCGCTCGGCGTCGTCGAGCACCGGCGCAGAAACCGCGCCGGGAATGTGGTCGAGCGCGTACTCCGCAGGCGTGCGCGCGTCGATGATCGCATCGAACTTCTTGAAATCCATGCGCGCCTAATATAACGTTCCAAGCCCCGATGTTCATTCTCCCGCGCCTTGTATCCGCGAGTTGCCGGTCGCTTGCAGCGATGATCGGCTGCGCGATCAGCAACGGCCGGCGCGGCCGAGGCGGGCAGTCGGGCAGCCCCGACGACGCGGCGCGTGCTGCCACACCGGTCGCGCTCCGCCGTTGCCGTCCATCCCCAGGAGCGATCGCATGAACCGCCGAAGCTTCCTCAGGTCCGCCACCGCCACCTCCCTCGCCGCCGCCTTCGCGCCGCGCATCGCGCTCGCCGCGGAGCAGGGATGGCGCAGCTTCGAGACCGTCACGCGCGTCGAGATCAAGGATGCCTTCGGCACAGCGCGCGCCTGGGTGCCCTTGCCCCTCGCGGTGGACACCGACTGGCAGCGCACGCTCGACAACGCATGGTCGGGCAACGCGCGCCTTGCCCGCGTCGAGCGCGATGACAAGTACGGCATCACGATGCTCCATGCGGAATGGTCCGAGAAGGAGATGAACCCGGCGATCGAGGTGACCAGCCGGTTCATGACGCGCGAGCGGGCGGTTGATCTTGGAAAATCCAGCCCGGAGCTGGACTTGACCGCGCAGGAGCGCGCGTTCTATACCGCGCCCACCGACCTGATCCCGACCGACGGCATCGTGCTCAAGACCGCGCAGGAGGTCACGCGCGGCGCAAGGAGCGACGTCGAGAAGTCGCGCGCGATCTACGAGTGGGTCGTCGACCACACCTTCCGCGACCCGAAGACGCGCGGCTGCGGCGTGGGCGACGTGAAGTCGCTCCTCGAAAGCGGCAACCTCGGCGGCAAGTGCGCGGACCTGAGCGCGCTCTACGTCGGCCTCTCGCGCGCCGTCGGCGTGCCGGCGCGCGACGTTTACGGCATTCGCGTGGCGCCGTCCAAGTACGGCTACAAGAGCCTCGGCGCCGGCTCGCCCGACATCACCCGGGCGCAGCACTGCCGCGCCGAATTCTTCGCGCGCGGCCACGGCTGGGTGCCCGTCGATCCCGCCGACGTGCGCAAGGTGGTGCTGGAAGAGCCGCCGGGCAACCTGCCGGTCAAGGACCACAAGGTGCTCGCGGCGCGCAAGCGCCTGTTCGGCGGCTGGGAGATGAACTGGCTCGCCTACAACATGGGCCACGACGTGAAGCTGCCGAACTCCAAGGGGCCGAAGCTGCCGTTCCTGATGTACGTCAACGCCGAGGCCGACGGCGAGATGCGCGACCCGCTCGAGCCCGACAGCGTGCGCTACACCATCACCGCGCGCGAGATCACGGCCTAGTGCTGCGGCTCTTTCTTTCGTTGCTGCTCGCCACTGCCGCTTTTTCGGCAGGGTGCGTCGAACTGAGGCCCTGGGATGGCGGCGCGACCCCGGCGCTCGCGCTCGACGATCTCGCGGGCAAGCGCTACGACCTCGCCGACTACAAGGGCAGCGTGGTGCTGGTGAATTTCTGGGCCACCTGGTGCGAGCCGTGCCGCGCGGAGATGCCTTCGCTCGAGCGCCTGCGCAAGTCGCTGCGCGGCAAGCGCTTCGAGGTGCTGGCGGTAAACCTCGCCGAGCCGCTGTCGCGCATCGAGAGGTTCGTCGATGGCGTGCCGGTGAGCTTTCCGCTGCTGCGCGACCGCGACAGCGCGACGTCGAAGGCGTGGAAGGCGAGGCTGCTGCCCGCGACCTACGTGGTCGGCCGGGACGGCCGCATTCACTACGTCGCCTATGGCGAGCTCGACTGGGAGAGCGAGGCGGTGCGCGCCAAGGTGCTGCAGCTCCTTCAGTGAAGGACTTCGCCAACCACGCCGGCGAGCGCGGCGCGCTCCGCCGCAGGGGCGAAAAGCTTCCTCCTCTCGCGCAGCGCGCGCTTCAGCCCTGCGTAGAAGGCGCGATCGCGCATGGCCTGCTCGAGCAGGTGGGCCAGCGCCTTGTCGTCCGCGAGGGGATAGTAGCCGGGATAGCGCGCGCCGAGCATGCCGAGATTGCCGGGCACGCGCGAGGCGATCACGGGCGTGCCGATGCGCGCCGCCTCGGCGATCACGTTGGCGCCGCCTTCCATCACCGAGCTCACCACCAGCAGGTGGCTGCGCGCAAGCCAGGCAAGCGCGCGAGCGTGCGGCACGGCGCCGAGCCAGCGATAGCGCGGCTCGCGCTCGGCCCACGTCCGGGCTTCCTCGCCGAGCACGGGATCGAGGGCGCTTCCAATCTGCAGGAGGCGAAGGTTCCCGTCGGAGAGCCGATGCAGCGCCGCGACCGCGCGCAGCGGATCCTTCTCCGAGCGCAGGTGCGCGATCACCGCGATCTGGAAGACGTTCTTCGGCGGCCGGTGCGGCGTGCGCGGATCCGCCGACTGATAGACCACTCTGGTTTTTCCGCGGGTACGTGCGTCGAGGCTGTCCAGCGCAGCTTCCTGCAGCACGATCACGCGGTCGGCGAGTTCGAGCGAGCGCCGCGCCTCGGCCGAGTCGGGGAGGTCGCGGTAGAGGTCGGTCCCGGTCAGCGTCACCACCAGTGGTTTTCCGGTTTCGGAAAAACGGACGATGGATTCGTGGCTGCGCCGCGCGTGCAATGCGATCAGCGCATCGCAGCGCTCGCCCTGCCACGCCAGCGCGACGCGCACGCGGTAGCCGCGCGCGCGCAACAGCGTCGCCCAGCGCAGCGCGGTGTGGCGGTTGCCGTTGCGCGTGCCGGGGCCCGCGGGAGTGACGATGAATAGGCGCGCCATCGGCGCATTATCTGCAGATCTGCTCGCCGCGCGGGAGCACTTCGCGCGCGTCACCGCAGGGTTCGAGGGCGCGAGGCTGCTCGGCCCGAAGCTGGACATTGTCAACCCGCCGCTCTGGGAGATCGGCCACGTCGCCTGGTTCCAGGAGCATTGGTGCCTGCGCTGGGAAAACGGCCGGCGCGCCCGCGACTCGATCCTGCCCAACGCCGATGCGCTCTACGACTCTTCCGCGGTCGCGCACGACACGCGCTGGGATCTGCCACTTCCCTCTTTGGCGGACACGCGCGCCTACCTGGGCAACGTGCTTGAACGAACGCTGCGCCGCGCAGAGCGCGAGCCGGAGAACGAGGCGCTCACCTACTTCGTGCGCCTCTGCACGCTGCACGAGGACATGCACGCCGAGGCGCTGCACTACACGCATCAGACCCTCGGTTATCCGGATCCCCTGCTCGAGAGCAAGGCCGATTCGAGCTCTGACCCCGCATTCGTCGAGTTTCCCGGCGGCAGGCTGCGCCTCGGCGCGGAGCGGGGACGGGAAGACTTCGTCTTCGACAACGAGAAGTGGGCGCACGACGTCGAGCTCGAGCCCTTCGCGATCTCGGCCCGGCCGGTGACGAACGGCGAGTACCTGGAATACGTCGCGGACGGTGGCCCGGCGCCGCGCTACTGGCGCCGTGGCGACGGCGGCTGGGAGGAGCGACGCTTCGATCGCTGGGTGCCCGTCGACAAGGACGAGCCGGTGCGCCACGTCAGCTGGGACGAGGCGCGCCTGTGGTGCAGGTGGGCTGGCAGGCGGCTGCCCACCGAAGCCGAATGGCAGCGCGCCGCGGACCGGCTCGATTGGGGCAGCGTCTGGGAGTGGACCGAGAGCACGTTCGAGCCGTTCCCCGGATTCAGCGCCGATCCCTACGCCGACTATTCGCAGCCCTGGTTCCACACCCACAAGGTGCTGAAGGGAGCGAGCTTCGCCACTCCGCCGCGCGTCGCGCGCGCCACCTTCCGCAACTTCTACCTGCCGCAGCGCGCCGACATCTTCGCCGGTTTCCGCACTTGTAGAATCGACGCATGAACGCGCCCGAGAAGCTTCGCCTTACCGAGTTCAGTCACGGCGGCGGCTGCGGCTGCAAGATAGCGCCCGCGGTTCTCTCGGAATTGCTCGAGAAAGCTGAAATTCGCGGGTTGCCCAAAGACCTGCTCGTCGGTACCGAGACCGCCGACGACGCCGCCGTCTACCGCCTGAACGACACGCAGGCGCTGGTCGCCACCACCGACTTCTTCACGCCGATCGTCGACGACCCGTACGACTTCGGGCGCATCGCCGCCACCAACGCCATCTCCGACGTCTATGCGATGGGCGGCAAGCCGATCCTCGCGCTGGCGATCGTCGGCATGCCGCTCGAGAAGCTGCCGGTGTCGGCGATCCGGCAAATCCTCGCCGGCGGCGAGTCGGTGTGCGCCGCGGCCGGGATCCCGGTCGCCGGCGGGCACTCGATCGACACCCTCGAGCCGATCTACGGCCTGGTGGCGCTCGGCCTGGTCCATCCCGACAAGGTCAAGCGGAACAGCTCGGCGCGCGCCGGGGATTCGCTGGTGCTCGGAAAGCCGCTGGGCATCGGCATCCTCTCGGCGGCGCTGAAGAAGGGAAAGCTTTCCGCCGCGGGCTACGCCGAGATGATGAAGTGGACCACGCGCCTCAATACGCCGGGCGCGGCGCTCGGCGAGCGGACCGACGTGCACGCGCTGACCGACGTCACCGGCTTCGGCCTCGCCGGCCACCTGCTCGAGATGTGCCGCGGCGCGCGATTGACGGCGGAGGTCGGCTTCGACACGCTGCCGCTGATTCCCGAGGCGCGCGACTGGGCGAAGCAGGGCATCGCCACCGGTGCGTCGGAGCGCAACTGGAAAGGCTACGGCCACGAAGTCGACCTGCCCGCGGGCTTTCCCGACTGGAAGCGCAAGCTCCTCTCCGACCCGCAGACGAGCGGCGGGCTGCTCGTCGCCTGCGCCCCGGCGGCCGTTCCCGCCGTGTTGAAGGCGTTCAACGGCGACGCCCGCGAGATCGGCCGCTTCAGCGCCGGTCCTGCGAGGCTGCGCGTTACTTGAGCAGCGGCGCGAGCGCCGGCCAGATGCGCTCGAGGACGAGCGGCTGAGCCTCGGCGGTCGGATGGATGCGGTCGGCCTGGAAGAGCTCGGGCTTCTCCGCGAATCCCTCGAGCATGAACGGCACCAGAGCGGTCTTGTAGCGCTTCGCCAGATCGGCAAAGGTGCGGCTGAAGCGCTCCGCGTACTCATCCCCGTAGTTCGGCGGCACGCGCATGCCGACGAGCAACACGCGCGCGCGGGACTTCTGCGCGCGCTCGACGATCGCTGCGAGGTTGTCGCGCATCTGCGCGAGCGGCAGGCCGCGCAGCCCATCGTTCGCGCCGAGCTCGACGATCACCACGGCCGGAGCCAGGCGCGCGAGCGCGGCGTCGATGCGCGCGCGCCCGCCGGCGCTGGTCTCGCCCGAGATGCTGGCGTTGACGACGCTATAATCGATTTGCTCCCGCTTCAGCTTTTCTTCGAGCAGCGCGACCCAGCTGCGCGCGCTGGCGATCCCATAAGCCGCTGAAAGGCTGTCGCCGAACACCAGGATGGACTTCTCCGCCGCGCCCGCGCCGAGCGCCCAGCCCATGCAAAGCCACAGCAACAGCGTCCTGATCGCAAGCGGCATCGGCAAGGTCGTGAAAAGCGGCTCGGGCGAGCTCGCCATTCTGCGCGACATCGAGCTCGCGGTCACGCCGGGCGAGGCGGTGGCGGTGGTCGGCGCCTCGGGCTCGGGCAAGTCGACGCTGCTCGCGCTGCTCGCCGGGCTGGACACGCCCACGCGCGGCAGCGTGCGCATCGACGGCCAGGACCTCTTCCAGCTCGACGAAGACCGGCGCGCCGAGCTTCGCGGGCGCATGCTCGGCTTCGTGTTCCAGTCCTTCCAGCTGCTGCCGGCCCTTACGGCGCTGGAGAACGTCATGCTCCCGCTCGAATTGAGCGGGGACGAAAAGGCGGAGGAGCGCGCGCGGCAGATGCTCGTGCGGGTTGGCCTGGGCGAGCGGCTGCAGCACTATCCCAAGCACCTCTCGGGCGGCGAGCAGCAGCGCGTCGCGCTCGCGCGCGCGTTCGTGGTGCGGCCGAAGCTGCTGCTCGCCGACGAGCCCACCGGCAGCCTCGATGCCGAATCGGGCGCCGCGGTGATCGCGCTGCTCTTCGAGCTCAACCGCGAATACGGCACCACGCTGGTGCTCGTCACGCACGACGAGTCGCTCGCCGCGCGCTGCAGCCGCGTGGTGCGCCTCGCCGCGGGAAGGATCGTCGCTTGATGCTCGCCTGGCGCATGCTTGTGCGCGACCGGCGCGCCGGCGAGCTCGGCGTGCTCGCTGCGGCGCTCGCGGTCGCGGTGGCGAGCGTCACGAGCGTCGCCTTCTTCGCCGACCGCCTCGGGCACGCCCTCGAGCGCGACGCGCACCAGCTGCTCGGCGCCGACCTGGTGCTGGTCGCCGACCATCCGTGGCAGCCCGAGGTGGCCCAGGTCATCCGCCGCTCGGGCGCGGCCGGCGCCGAGGCGCTCAACTTCGTCAGCATGACGCGCCGCGGCGACGAAACGCAGCTCGCCGGCGTCAAGGCGGTGAGCGACGCCTACCCGCTGCGCGGCAAGCTGCGTATCGCGCCCGCGGCCGGAGCAGCCGATGCGCCGGCGCAGGGCGTCCCGGCGCGCGGCAGCGTGTGGCTCGAGGAGCGCGTCGTCGGCGCGCTCAACGCGCCGGTGGGATCGAAGATTCGCCTTGGCAAGTCCGAATTCCGCGTGAGCGCCATCCTCACGCTCGAACCGGAAAGAGGAGCGAACTTCTTCAACCTCGCGCCGCGCGTGATGATGAACCTCGCCGACGTTCCGGCGACGGGGCTGGTGCAGACGGGCAGCCGCATCTCGTACTACCTCTACGCCGCCGGCACGCCCGGGCAGATCCGGGCCATCGAGTCGGCGCTGAGAGGCAATCTCGGCAGGGGTGAAAGGATCGATACGCTCGAAAGCGGCCGGCCGGAGATCCGCGCCTCGATCGAGCGCGCGCAGCGCTTCCTCGCGCTGACCGCGCTGCTCGCCGCGGTGCTCGCCGGCGTGGCGATCGCGCTGGGCACGCGGCGTTTCGTCGAGCGCCACCTCGACGCGTGCGCGGTGATGCGCTGCCTCGGGGCGACGCAGGGGCGGCTCGCGGCGCTCTACGCCGGCGAGTTCCTGCTGCTCGGCGCGGCGGCGTGCGCGCTGGGCGCCTTCGCGGGCTACGGCGCTCAAGGCGCGATCGCCGCGGCGCTCGCCGAGCTGATCCGTGCCGAGTTGCCGGCGCCGAGCCCCTGGCCGGCGCTGCAGGGCTTCCTTGTCGGGCTGGTGCTGCTGCTCGGCTTCGCGCTGCCGCCGCTCATGCAGCTGAGGAACGTGCCCGCGGTGCGCGTAATCCGCCGCGAGACCGGCGCGCCGAAGACGGGCGCGATCGGCGCGTACGCGATCGGCCTGGGAACGTTCGCCGCCCTGCTGATATGGCAGGCGGGCGACGCGAGGATCGGCATGTACGTGGTCGGCGGCTTCGGTGTGGCCGCGGCGGTGTTCTTCGCCGTGGCCTGGGCGGCGCTGATCGCGCTGAGCAGGCTCCGGGTGAGAAGCCGCCGGGTGCGCTACGGCCTCGCCAGCCTGCGGCGCCACGCGCGCGGCAACGCGGTGCAGGTCGCCTGCCTCGCGCTCGGGCTGACGGCGCTGCTGCTCCTCACCTTCACGCGCAACGACCTGGTCGACGCGTGGCGGCGCGCGGCGCCGCCGGGGGCGCCCAACCGTTTCCTGCTCGGCGTGCAGCCCGACCAGGTCGCTCCGGTGGAGCAGTTCTTCGCCGCGCAGAAGATCCCGGTGCCCGAGCTCTACCCGATGGTGCGCGGCCGCGCCACGGCCCTGAACGGAAGACCGGTGAGCGAGGCGGACTTCGCCGACGAGCGCGCGCGCCGCCTGATGGAGCGCGAGTTCAACCTCTCCTACATGGACGCGCCGCCCGGGCACAACGTGATCTCGGCCGGGCGCTGGAGCGCCGACGGCCTGTCGGTCGAGGAGGGCATCGCCGAGCGCCTGGGGTGGAAGCTTGGCGACGAGGTCACCTTCACGGTCGGCGGCGAGCGCTTCAGCGCGCGCATCACCTCGCTGCGCCGCCTGCGCTGGGACTCGATGAAGGTCAATTTCTTCGTCATCGCGCCGCCGCGGCTGCTGCGCGAGCTGCCGACCAGCTTCATCGCCGCGTTCCGCCTCGAGCCGGCGCAGGAGCCGGTGCTCGCGCGCCTTGCCGCGCAATTCCCGAACATCACCGTGGTCGACGTCGGCGCCGCGCTGCGCCAGGCGCAGGCGGTGATCGATCAGCTGGTGCGCGCGGTGCAGTTCGTGTTCCTGTTCGCGCTCGGCGCCGGGCTGTTGGTGCTCTATTCCGCGCTCGCGGCCACCGAGGACGAGCGCCGGCGCGAGGCGGCGGTGATGCGCGTCCATGGCGCCTCGCGCGCCCAGGTCGCCACTGCGCAGCGCGTCGAGTTTCTCGCCATGGGCCTCGTCGCCGGCGTGCTCGCCGCGGCCGGCGCCGCGGCGATCGGCCAGCTGCTCGCGCGGCGCGTCTTCGATCTCGACCTGCCGCCGAGCCTGGCGCTGGTCGTCGCCGGGCCGCTCGCCGGCCTCGCGCTCCTCGCGCTCAACGCTTGGCTTTCCTCGCGCAAGGTGCTCGACGCCTCGCCGGCGCTGACCTTGCGCGAATCGACCTGAAGTACTGTATATTCTCCCAGTATGGAGCTCGCCGCCATTCTTCTCGTAGGACTCGCCATCGGCACGGCGGCGGGCTGGTTCTTTCGCTCGCGAGCCATGGGGCCCGACCGTGCGCTCCTCGAGCAGCTGCGGGAGGAGTCGAGCCGGCGCGCGAGCTTCGAGGCGCTCGCGAGCGGCATCCCCGACCTGCAGCGCGAGATCGAGGCCCGCAGCCTGTCGCTCGCGCAGCAGCAGCGGACGCTCCTCGACGTAACCCGCGAAAAGGAAGCTCTGGCGGCGACGATCGAGGCCGAGCGAAAGGGCTTCGACGAGAAGCTGAAGCTGCTCGAGGGCGCGAAGCAGGCCCTGGCCGATGCGTTCAGCGCGCTTTCGTCGCACGCGCTGAGGAGCAACTCCGAGGAGTTCCTGAAGCTCGCGCAGGCGTCGGTCACGCCGATCAAGGAAGCGCTGGCGAAGTTCGACCTCAAGATCCAGTCGCTGGAAGTGGCGCGCGAGGGCGCCTACCAGGGCCTGGTGCAGCAGGTGAGCCAGCTTCTGGACACCGGCCGGGAGCTCAGGTCCGAAACTTCGAACCTGGTGCAGGCCTTGCGCTCCCCGGTGGTTCGCGGTCAATGGGGCGAGATCCAGCTGCGGCGCGTGGTCGAGATGGCCGGCATGCAGAACTACTGCGACTTCGTCGAGCAGGAAACGCTGAAGACGGAGTCGGCGACCCTTAGGCCTGACCTGATCGTCAAGCTGCCGGCCGGGAAAACGATCGTGGTCGACGCCAAGGCGCCGGTGTCGAGCTATCTCGATGCGATGGCCGCGGCCGACGAGGGCGAGCGCAAGACCAAGCTGCAGGCGTTCGCGAGGCTGGTGCGAGACCGGATCACCGAGCTCGCCCGCAAGTCGTACTGGGATCAGTTCGAGCACACCCCCGAGCTGGTGGTGATGTTCCTTCCCGGCGACCATTTCTACAGCGCCGCCTTGCAGGCCGACCCGTCGCTCCTGGAATTCGGCGTGGAGCAGCGCGTCCTCGTGGCCACGCCCGTGAACCTGATCGGCCTCCTGCGCGCGGTCGCCTACGGCTGGCGGCAGGAGGCGATCGCGATGAACGCCAAGGAGATCAGCGAGCTGGGCGCCGAGCTCTACAAGCGCATCGCCGACCTCGGCGGCCACTGGATCGATCTCGGACGCAACCTCTCCAGGACTGTCGAGGCCTTCAACAGCGCGGTCGGCTCGCTCGAATCGCGCGTCCTCGTCAGCGCGCGCCGGTTCAGGGAGCTCGGCGCAGCGTCGGCTGCGCTCGATATCGCCCCGGTCGAGCCAGTCGAAAAGGCGCCGCGCTCGCTCAAGGTCCTCGATATTTCGACCGCGGCTTTGAAGGCTGCGCCGGACTCCAGCCAGGAGCAGGCCTAGGTCGTTCGGCGTGTAGCCGTTCGGCTACACATCTGCCTGAATCGAAACGACTTTTGGTGGGACGACCTTTCCGGCAAGATCGCTGTCGAAAAGGGGGCCCATGCCTCTGTCGCTGCGCTTCGTCGTTCCCCTGGCTCTCGCGCTAGCCGCCATCGCCTACGCCGTGGTGCCGCTGGTCGACCGGCTCACGCTGCAGTGGTTCGTGCGCGACCTCGAGTCGCGCGGCCAGCTCATCGCCCAGACCGCCCAGGAGCCGCTCGGCGAGCTGATGCGCGAGCCGCGCGGCGCGCGCGTACGCGTGCAGCGCTACTTCGAGCGCATCATGCAGGGCGAGCGCATCTTCGCCATCGGCCTGTGCGATCGCGCCGGCCGGCTCGCCTTCGCAAGCGCCACCTTCCCGCAGGCCGCGCAGTGCCCGCCGCCCGAGCGGCGCGAGCCGACCAACTGGGTGCTGCAGCTCAGGGACGGCCCGCTGCACGTATCGGCCAACCCGATCGCCGGCGACGCCGGGCCGCTCGGCAGCCTGGTGATCGTGCACGACATGAGCTTCGCCGAGCGGCGCAGCGCCGACACCAAGAAGTACGTGCTGTGGCTCTTCGCCGGCATCGCCGCGGTGGTGGCGCTGATCACCATGGTGATCGCCGAGATCAGCTGGCGCGGCTGGGTCGCGGGCCTGAAGGCGCTCATGTCGGGAGAGACGCTGCTGAGGAGCCCCCTCGGGGTCACCAGCACCGCGCCCGAGCTGCGGCCGATCGCGCGCGACCTGCAGGCGCTGGTGCGCGACCTGGAGGCCGAGCGCGCCGGGCGCGACGAGAGCCAGACCACGTGGGGACCGGAAGCGCTGCGCCGCATCCTGCGCCAGGACCTGAAGGGCGACGAGGTGCTGATCGTCTCCAACCGCGAGCCCTACGTGCACGTGCGGCGCAAGGACAACGTGATCGAGATCCAGCGCCCGGCGAGCGGACTGGTGACCGCGCTCGAGCCGATCGTGCGCGCCTGCTCGGGCACCTGGATCGCGCACGGCGCGGGCTCGGCCGATCGCGACACGGTCGACAAGAACGACCACGTGATGGTGCCGCCCGAGCGTCCCGCCTACCGCATCCGGCGCGTGTGGCTCTCGCCCGAGGAAGAGCAGGGCTACTACTACGGCTTCGCCAACGAGGGCCTCTGGCCGCTGTGCCACATCGCGCACACGCGCCCCGTGTTCCGCGCGCCGGATTGGGAGCACTACCGCAACGTCAACCAGCGCTTCGCCGAGGTGGTCGCCGACGAGGCGAAAAGCGAAGACCCGATCATCCTGGTTCAGGACTACCACTTCGCGCTGCTGCCGCGGATGGTGAGGAGCCGCCTGCCGCGCGCCACGATCATCACCTTCTGGCACATCCCCTGGCCCAACCCCGAGGCCTTCGGCATCCTGCCCTGGCGCGAGGAGATACTCGACGGCATGCTCGGCTCGTCGATCCTCGGCTTCCATACGCAGTTCCACTGCAACAACTTCTTCGAGACGGTCGACCGCTTCCTCGAGGCGCGCGTCGACCGCGAGACCTTCTCCATCTCCTACGGGGGCGACATCACCGAGGTGCGCCGCTACCCGATCTCGATCGAGTGGCCGCCTTCGGCGCTGCAGGTGGTGCCGCCGGTGGCGGAATGCCGCACGCGCGTGCGCGCCGAGCTGGGCCTCGGCGCGAGCATCAAGCTCGGCGTCGGCGTCGACCGGCTGGACTACACCAAGGGCATCCTCGAGCGCTTCTCGGCGGTCGAGCGCCTGCTCGAGGCCGAGCCGCGCTGGATCGGCCAGTTCACCTTCCTGCAGGCGGCGGCGCCCTCGCGCAGCTCGATCGACGAGTACCAGAACCTCGACGCCAAGGTGCGCGCCGCGGCCGAGCGCATCAACCAGCGCTTCGGCCGGCCGGGCTACCTGCCGATCGTGCTCAAGATCGAGCACCACGACGCAGCGCAGGTCTACGAGCTCTACCGCGCGGCCGACCTGTGCTTCGTCTCGAGCCTCCACGACGGCATGAACCTGGTGGCGAAGGAGTTCGTCGCCGCGCGCGACGACGAGCAGGGCGTGCTGATCCTGTCGCAGTTCACCGGCGCGGCGCGCGAGCTCGCCGAGGCGCTGATCGTCAACCCCTACGACGGCGAGCAGAGCGCGGCGGCGATGCACCTCGCGCTCACCATGTCCCCCGAGGAGCAGCGCGCGCGGATGCGCAGCATGCGCAACCTGGTGCACGAGTTCAACGTCTTCCGCTGGGCGGGCCGCATGCTGCTCGACGCCGCGCGCATGCGCCATCGCCGGCGCGTGCTGGCGCGCACCCGCGCCGCCCGCAAGGCGGACGTGGCATAGCGATGGGCTTGCGCGAGCCGCCGCCCGCGCAGGCCGGCTGGGCATACTTCCTCGACATCGACGGCACGCTGCTCGACATCGCGCCGACCCCGAAGGCGGTGCACACCGCGCGCGCCGACTGCCAGCTGGTCGCCTCGCTCTACGAGAAGTGCGGCGGCGCGCTGGCGCTGGTGAGCGGCCGCTCGCTCGCGATGATCGACGAGCTGTTCTCGCCGCTGCGCCTGCCGGCCGCGGGGCAGCACGGCGTCGAGCGGCGCGACGCGCGCGGCCAGATCCACCGCCCTTCGCTTTCCAAGGACCTGTTTGACCGGGCGGCGCGCATGATCCGCCCGTTCGCCGACCGCCACGAGGGCCTGGTGTTCGAGCACAAGGGCTACAGCATGGCGCTGCACTACCGGCTCGCGCCGCAGCTCGCCGCCGCCGCGCACGCCGTGGTGCGCGAGGCGGCGCGCACGCTCGGCGACCTGGTCGAAGTGCAGCGCGGCAAGATGGTCGCGGAGCTCAAGCCCGCCGGGTTCGACAAGGGCCAGGCGATCGCCGCGTTCATGCGCGAGAAGCCCTTTGCCGGCCGCGTGCCGGTCTTCCTCGGCGATGACGTGACCGACGAGCACGGCTTCGAAATGGTCTCTGGCGTGGGTGGGCATTCGATCAAGGTCGGCCCCGGACCCACGGCCGCGCGCTCGCGCCTCTCCAGCCCCGCCGCGGCACGGGCCTGGCTTAGTGGGTAGATGCGGGCCTAGAAGCGGTACAGGCGCGCGGCGTTGGCGGCGAAGAGCGGCACGCGCATCGAATCGCACGGGATCCAGCTCTCGAGCAAATCGACGAGGTCGGCGTCGTTCGGCATGAACTTGGTCATGCCCGGATGCGGCCAGTTCGTTCCCCATACGCACCGATCCGGCCTCTCATTCAGGAGAATCCGAACGAAGGCTCTCATGTCCGCATAGTCCGGCGGCCCGGCGTCGGACAAGCGATAGAAGCTCGAGATCTTGGTCCAGCAGTCCTCGCGCTCGGCGAGCAGGCGTCGCACGACGCGAAATCCCGGTTGATCGACGCCTTCGCCGCCGCGCGGCCGCCCGAGGTGATCGAATACCAGCGGCACCGGGCAGCGGTGCAGCCGTGGCTCGAGCGCGACCCAGTCGGCGGCCTTGGCGATGTTGATCTCGATGTGCCAGCCGAGCGGGGCCACGCGCGCGGAGACGTCCTCGAGCATCGCGGTCGTGGCGCCGTTCGGAAACTGGTCCATCAGCCTTGCGGCTCGGAAACCGGCCTCATCGAGTTTCTTCAGCTGCGCATCGCTCACGCCGGGTGCGACAGTGGCGACGCCGACGAAGCGGCCGGGATGCTCGCGCAGAAAATCCTCGGTGATCGTGTTGTCGAAGCCGTACGGCGTCGCGTTCACCTGCACGCCGCGCTCGACGCCGAGCGACGCATGCAGCGCGAGCCACGCACCGCGCGGCGCCGGAGGCGGGGAATATTTCCTCGCCCCGGAGAAACCATATTCGGGCTCGAAGATGTGCGCGTGGCAGTCGACGGTGGCGGGCGGGAGCTTCTTCCGCGGCGCGCGCAGCCGCGCGTCCGCGGGCAGGACGTCGGCGCCGCTCATTCGAGGGAGATGTTCGCCTCGCGCGCGACCTTGACCCATTTCTCGTAATCGGCGTGCACGAAGGCGGCGAACTGCGCGCGGCTCATGTCCATCATCTCCACGCCGAGCGCGAGGTAGCGGCTGCGTACGCCCGGATCGGCGCGCGCCTTCTCAACCGCCGAGGCGAGGCGCTCGACGACGGCGGGCGGAGTGCCGATGGGCGCGAACAGGCCGGTGAAGGTGCCGGCCTCGTAGCCCTTGACGCCGGCCTCGTCGAGCGTCGGCACGTCGGGCAGGAGCGCCGAGCGCTTGAGCGACGAGATGGCGAGCGGCCGGATGCGGCCTTCGCGGATGTGGCCGATCGAGGCGGTGAGCTGGTCCATCATCGAGTCGACCTGGCTGCCGAGCAGATCGGTGAGCGCCGGGCCGCTGCCCTTGTAGGGCACGTGCAGGAGCCTGAGGCTCGCCTGGTGCATGAGCAGCTCGATCGCGAGGTGGTTCGACGAGCCCGTGCCCGCCGAGGCGATGCTCACCTGCCCGGGCTTTGCCCGCGCCAGCTGCACATAGTCCTGGAAGGTGGCCGCCTGGGTTTTCGGCGCCACGGTGAGCACGATCGGCACCGACTGGATCGAGCCGATCGGCACCAGGTCCCGCAGCGGGTCGTAGGGCAGCTTCTTGAACGCGGCGGGGCCGGCGGTGACGGTCGCGCTCGAGCCGAGGAGCAGGGTGTAGCCGTCGGCCGGCGCCTTCACCGCGTAGGCGGTGCCGACGATGCCGCCGGCGCCGGCGCGGTTGTCGATGACCACGGCCTGGCCGAGCGCTTCGCGCAGCGCCGGCTCGAGCGTGCGCGCCGTGATGTCGACGTTGCCGCTCGGCGGGTAGGGCACGACGATGTGCACCGGGCGATTGGGAAAGTCCTGCGCGAGGGCTGAAACCGCAGCGGCTGCGAGGCATAAACCGAGGTAAATTGGGCGCATGAGCAAATCCAAGGTGACGGACCTCCGCCGGCATTATCCAGAACTCGCGCCCGACAGGGACTATCCGCAGCTCAGGTTCAAGTCGCTCAAGGGCAAGGTGAGCCCCGCCGAGTGGCAAGCCCGCGTCGACTGCGCGTGCGCGTACCGCCTGGTGCGCCACTTCGACATGCATGACCTGATCTACAACCACATCTCGGCGCGCATCGCCGGCACCGAAGAGTTCCTGCTCAACCCCTTCGGGCTGCTCTACGAGGAGATCTGCGCCTCGGCGCTCATCAAGGTGAACCTCGAGGGCGAGGTGCTGTGGCAGCCCGAGTGGCCCAGGGGCCTCAACTACACCTTCAACCTCGCCGGCTTCGTCATCCACGGCGCGATCCACGAAGCGAAGCCGGAGGTGCAATGCGTGATCCACACGCACTCGCTCGCCGGCATGGCGGTCGCCAGTCTCGAGCGCGGGCTCTTGCCGATGACGCAGACCGCGATGCGCTTCTCGAAGGTCGCCTACCACGACTACGAGGGCGTGGTGCTGGAGATGGACGAGCGCAAGCGCCTGCTCGAGAGCCTCGGCGACGCCGACGTCATGCTCCTGCGCAACCACGGCACGCTCGCGCTCGGCAAAAGCGTGGCCGAAGCGTTCAACAACATGTATCGCCTCGAGCGCGCGTGCCGCTCGCAGCTGCTCGCCCAAGGCGCGAACGACCGCGTGCTGCTGCCGCCCCCAGCGATCATCGAGAAGACCAACCACCTGTACAAGCCGAACGTGCGCCGGCCGATGGGCGTGCTCGAGTGGCCGGCGATGCGGCGCCTGGCCGACCGCCTCGATCCGTCCTACAAGACCTAGATGCGGTACTTCCTCCTCGCCCTCGCGTGCGCGGCGCAGATCGCGTCGGCGCAATATCCGTCGAAGCCGCTGCGCATCGTCGTGCCCTTCGCGCCGGGCGGCTCGACCGACATCTTCGCGCGGCTGATGGCGGAGCGGCTGGCCGCGCCGCTCGGCCAGCCGGTGGTGGTCGAGAACCGGGCCGGCGCCGCGGGCAACATCGGCGCGGAGGCCGTGGTGCGCTCGGCGCCCGACGGCCACACCCTCCTCATGGCGACGACCGGCGTCATGGCGATCAACAACGCGCTGTACAAAAGCATGACCTACGACGCGGCCAGGGACCTCGAGCCGGTGGTGTTCATCGCGTCGATCACCAACGTGCTGATCGTGCCTCAGGACCTGCCGGCGAAAAGCGTCGCCGAGCTGATCGCACTGGCGAAGCGGCAGCCGGGCAAGCTGACCTTCGCCTCCTCCGGCGCCGGCAGCTCGACGCACATGTCGGCGGAGCTCTTCAAGAGCATGGCCGGGGTCGAGCTCCTGCACGTGCCCTACAAGGGCAGCGGCCAGGCGCTGCCGGACCTCATCGCCGGCCGCGTCTCCATGATGTTCGAGAACGCGCCCGGCGCGGTGTCCTACATCCGCGCGGGCACGGTACGGGCGCTCGCGGTCACCGGCCTGAAGCGCGCGTCCGCGCTGCCGGATCTGCCGACGGTGGCCGAGTCCGGCGTGCCGGGCTACGAATCGCTGTCGTGGAGCGGCTTCGCCGTGGCGGCGGGCACGCCGCCCGCGATCATCGAGCGGCTGAACCGCGAGTCGAACGCGGTCCTCGCCTCGGCCGAGATGAAGCAGAAGCTCGCCGACCAGGGCGCGGACGCGATCGGCGGCCCGCCCGAGGCGTTCGCCGCGCACGTGAAGGCCGAGCGAGAGAAATGGTCGCGCCTCATCCGCGCGAATAACATCGTGGTGAACTAGGGCGCATGCCGTTCTTCGCCGAGCGCCTCTCGCGCGTGCGTCCGTCCGCGTCGAGCGGCGCCGCGCAAAGAGCGCGCGAGCTGCGCGCCGCCGGGCGCGACATCATCAACCTGGGGCAGGGCGAGCCGGACTTCCCGACGCCCGAGCACATCGTCGAAGCCGCCGCGCGCGCGATGCGCGCCGGCGCCACGCGCTACACCGACACCGACGGCACCCCCGAGCTGAAGGCCGCCGTGGTGGAGAAATTCCGCCGCGAGAACGGCCTGTCCTTCGAGCCGCGCCAGGTCAGCATCGGCGCCGGCGGCAAGCAGGTCATCTTCAACGCGCTGATGGCGACCCTTGATCCGGGCGACGAGGTGCTGATTCCCGCGCCGCACTGGGTCTCCTATCCCGAAATGGTGGCCTTCGCCCATGGGCGTGCAGTGGTTTTGTCTACCGAAGAAAAACAGGACTTCCGGCTGGCGCCCGCGACTCTCGAGGCGGCGATCACCCCGCGCACCAAGTGGCTGATCCTCAACGCGCCGAGCAACCCGGCGGGCGCGACATACTCGCAGGACGGGCTGCGCGCGCTGGCCGAGGTGCTCGAGCGCCATCCGCAGGTCTGGGTGCTGTCCGACGACATGTACGAGCACATCCTGTTCGACGGCCGGCGCTTCGCCACCATGGCGCAGGCCGCGCCGCAGCTCGCCGCGCGCACGCTCACGGTGAACGGCGTCTCCAAGACCTACTCGATGACCGGCTGGCGCATCGGCTACGGCGCGGGACCGGTCGAGCTGATCCGCGCCATGGCGACGCTGCAGTCGCAGAGCACGGCCAATCCCTCGTCGGTCGGCCAGGCGGCCGCGGTCGCGGCGCTCACCGGGCCGCAGGATCTCGTGAAGAGCCGCAGCGCGGAGTTCGAGCGCCGGCGCGACGCGCTGCTGCCGAGGCTCGCCGCCGCCGGGCTGCCGTGCCGCAAGCCCGCCGGCGCCTTTTACTTTTATCCGTCCTGCGCCGGCATGATCGGCAAGCGCCTGAAAAACGACGCCGACGTGGCGCTCCATCTGCTCGAGGCGGGCGTGGCCCTCGTGCACGGCGCGCCCTACGGCGCATCGCCGCACATCCGCATATCCTTCGCCACTTCGATGGAAAATCTCGAAGAGGCCTGTCGCCGCATCGCCGCGGCCATCGCCAAGCTATGCACGTCGTAGAGCGATTCGCCGCCTGGGCCGAAGCCTGGCGCTCGCAGGCGATTCCCGACCCGGTGCGCCACCACGCGCGCCGCGCGCTGATCGACTGGCACGCGGCGCTGATTCCCGGCGAAGCGGTGCCGCCGGCGACGCTGCTGAAGAAAGCCTTCCCGCAGGGCGACGCGCGCACACAGGCGCTGATCCAGGCCACCGCGGCGCACAGCGTCGAGGTCGACGACATCTTCCGCGACGGCATCTATCACGCCGGCGCGCCGACCATCGCTGCCGTGCTGGCGCTCGACAAAAATGCTCCGCTCAGGCCGATCATCGTCGGCTACGAGATCTCGACGCGCATCGCCGCCGCGATGGGCCGCGCGCATTACAAGTACTGGCACAACACCGGCACCATCGGCTCCTTCGGGGCGTGCGCAGCCGCGGCAGAGGTGCTGCGATTGGATAAGCATCATTTCAGCCACGCGCTCGCCACGGTGACGACCTTTGCCGCCGGCCTGCAGCAGGCGTTCCGCATGGACTCCATGTCCAAGCCGCTGCACGCCGGCCACGCCGCCGAGGCCGGCGTGACTGCGGCGCTTGCCGCGCGCGAAGGCGTGACCGGCTCGCTCGACGTGATCGAGGGCGAGGCGGGCTTCGGGCGCGCGATGGGCGACGGCCCGGACTGGGACAAGGCGCTCGCGACGCTCGGGCGGGAGTTTCACATCACGCGCATGACGTTCAAGAATCACGCCTGCTGCGGCCACACCTTCGCCGCGATCGACGGCGCGCTCGCGCTCAAGCAGAGGATGGGGATTGCCGCGCGCGATATCGACGAGGTGCGCGTCGGCACCTACCGCGCCGGCGTCGAGGTCGCGCATTACGATCGGCCGCGCACGCCCGCCGAAGCCCGCTTCTCGATGAAGTACGTCGTGGCCAGCGCCCTCACGCACGGCAGCGTGCGCCTCGCCGCATTTGAAGAGTCAAGAATGAGGGATGCGGCGACGCGATCGCTCATGGAAAAGATTTCCGTGACGCTGGATCCCGAGCTGGATGCGACCTTCCCGCGCCAGCGCGCCGCGCGGGTGGCGATCAGCGCGCGCGGGCGGCGCGAGGAGATGGTGCAGCCGACGCGCAAGGGCGACCCGGACGCGCCGCTCAGCGACGCGGAGCTCGAAGCGAAATTCCTCGAGCTGGCGGGCCCCGTGCTCGGCGCGCAGGCGGCGAAGGACTTGCTGTCCCGTTTGTGGAAAACCGAGTAAGCCTCGCCCAAGCGCTGTTCGCGCCGCGCGCGGTCGCTCTCGTCGGCGCTTCGGGCGACGCAGGCAAGAACACCGCGCGCCCGCAGCGCTACCTGCGCAAGCACGGCTACTCGGGGCGCATCGTGCCGGTCAACGCGACGCGCGACGAAGTGCTCGGCGAGCGCGCCTACCGGCGGCTCGCGGAGGTGCCGTTCGACATCGACCACGCCTTCATCATGGTCGAGGACGTCGAGCCGGCGCTCGAGGACTGTGCGCGCAAGGGTGTCGCGGTGGCGAGCATCTACAGCAACGGCTTCGCCGATGCAGGCCCTGCGGGTTTTCAGCGGCAGCAGAAACTGGTGGAGCGCGCCCGCGCCCTGGGCGTGCGCGTGCTCGGGCCCAACAGCATGGGCGTCGTCGACCTGCCCGGGCGCCTTGCGCTCACGATCAACGCAGTGCTCGAGATGGACGCGCCGACCGCCGGCTCGACCAGCCTCGTCTCGCAGAGCGGCACCATGCTCGGCACTTTGCTTTCGCGCGGCGCGGCGCGCGGTCTTGGCTACGCCAAGCTGGTATCGGTGGGCAACGAGGCCGACCTGGGCGTGGGCGAGCTGGTCGAGCTGCTGGTCGACGATGCCGACACGAAGGTGATCGCGCTCTTCCTCGAGACGGTGCGCGACGCGCCGCGCCTCGCCGCGGCCGCGCGCAGGGCGCACGCCGCCGGCAAGCCCATCGTCGCCTACAAGCTGGGCCGCTCCGCGCTCGGCGAGCAGCTCGCGCGCACGCACACGGGCGCCCTCGCCGGCGCCGACGCCGCGCTCGACGCCTTCTTCCGCGACTGCGGCATCGCGCGGGTCGACATGCTGGAGACCCTGATCGAGATCCCGCCGCTTCTCGCGGGACGTCGTCCACCTTCACCGGGACGTCCGCCGAAAGTGGCCGTCGTCACCACCACCGGCGGCGGCGCCGCGGCGGTGGTGGATCGCCTCGGCCTGCACGGCGTCGAGCTCGCGGCGATGCACGACCTGACCATGGCCGCGACCTCGACGAGTTACGCAAGCACGCTCGAGAACCTCCTCGCTTCGCCGGAGTGCGACGCGGTGCTTGCGGCGGTGGGCTCTTCGGCGCAATTCCATCCCGGCCTCGCGGTCGAGCCGATCGTGCGCGCCGGGCGTTCGGCCAAGCCGCTCGCCGCGTTCCTCACGCCGCACGCCGAGGAATCGCTGCGCCTCCTCGCCAAGGAGGGCATTGCCGCGTTCCGCACCCCCGAGGCCTGCGCCGATGCCTTCGCTGCCTATTTCTCGTGGCGGCCGCCGCGCAGCCAACCGCGGTTTTCGCCGCCGCGGCTGCATGCCGATCCGTTCGCGCTCCTCCGCGGGCTGGATATCGCGGTGGCGGAGCAGGCGATCGCCGAGGCGCCGCAGTTCGCGCATCCGCTCGCCTATCCGGTGGCGCTGAAGCGACTTGATATCGAGCACAAGAGCGAAGCGGGAGGCGTAATCCTGAACATAGGCGGCGAGCGCGAATTGATGGAGCATGCGAAGCGCATGCGCCAGCCGAAGCTGCTGGTGCAGCGCATGGAAGCCGGCCTCGCCGAAGCGATCGTCGGCTACCGCGACGACCCGGTGGTCGGACCGCTGGTGCTGGTCGGCGCGGGCGGCACGCTGACCGAGCTCTATGGCGATGTCGCGCTGCGCATCGCGCCGGTCAGCGAAGCCGAAGCCATGGAGATGATCGTGGCGGTGAAAGGCCTGGCGGCGATCCGCGGCTACCGCAATCTGCCCAAGGGCGACCTCGCGGCGCTCGCGCGCGCGGTGTCGGCGTTCTCGCGGCTTGCGCTCGTCGAGGGGCGGCCGGTAGCCGAGGCGGAGATCAACCCGCTGATCGTGAAGCGCGAGGGCGCGGTCGCGGTCGATGCGCGCATCTCGCTGAGGAAATGAACGCGTTCCGCGAGATCACGTCGTCAGCCGGCTTTGCGACGGATGTTGCTCCGTCGTTCAGCGGCGAGGATCCGGTGCTGCGCACTCGCTACCGCGTCGGCGAGGCGGGCGCGGCGGCGCTGGCGGCTCTGGGTGCCGCGATTGCCGAGCTGCATCCGCAGTCCGTGTCCGTAAGCCTGCGCGCTGCCGCCGTGTCGCTGCGCAGCGCGCGCTACCTGCGCGTCGACGGCAAGGAACCGAAGGTATGGGACCCGATGAGCGGGTTCTACCGCGTGCGCGACGGCTGGGTCAGCATCCACTGCAACTTTCCGAACCATCGCGACGCGGCGCTGCGCGTGCTGCAGGCGCCCGAGGAGCGCGCCGCCGCCGAAGCAAACGCGGCGACCTGGCAAGGCGAGGCGCTCGAGGATGCGATCCACGCCGCGGGCGGCTGCGCCGGCTGGGTGCGCAGCGAGGGCCAATGGGCCGCGCATCCGCAGGCGCGCGCGGTCGCGGCGCAGCCGCTGGTGCGCATCACGCGCATCGGCGATGCGCCGCGCCAGCCGTTGGCGAAGCACGCGCGACCGCTGGGCGGCATCCGCGTGCTGGATCTCACCCGCGTGCTCGCCGGGCCGACCTGCGCCAAGAGCCTCGCCGAGCATGGCGCCGACGTGCTCAAGATCAGCGCCGAGCACCTGCCCGACAATGGCCTGGTCGAGCTGGACACGGGCATCGGCAAGCTTTCCGCGCGGCTGGACTTGCGCTCCGCAGAGGGTGTGAAGACCCTGAAGAGCCTGGTGAAAGACGCCGATGTGTTCTCGCAGTCCTATCGGCCCGGTGCGCTCACTGCGCGCGGGTTTTCGCCGAAGGCGCTTGCCGGGCTGCGCCCGGGAATCGTCTGCGTGTCGCTCTCGGCGTGGGGAACGAGCGGGCCCTGGAGCTCGCGGCGAGGCTTCGACAGCATCGTGCAGGCGGTGAGCGGCATGGCGGCGGCTTCGGGAACGGCGGAGAAGCCGGCGCTGATGCCGGTCTCGGCGATCGATTACGTCAGCGGCTATCTGATGGCGTTCGGCACGGTCGTGGCGCTTGCACGGCGCGCGCGCGAGGGCGGTAGCTGGCTCGTGGAAGTGGCGCTGGCGCGCATCGGGCAGTGGATCGCCGAGCGGGGTACGCTGCCCGAGAGCGCCTGGCGAGCGGCGCCGCAAGACCTTCCCGCGGACGAGCTCGCGCCGCTGCTTGCCGAGGTCGACTCGGCGGCGGGCAGGATCCGCCACCTCAAGCCGGTGCTCGGCCTTTCCAGCACGCCGGCGTACTGGAGCCGGCCCCCCGCGCCGCTCGGCGCGCATCCGGCCGCGTGGCCGCCAAGGGAGTAGGCATGGATTTCAACCTCACGACCGAACAGGCGCAGTTCCGGGACTCGGTGGCGCGCTTCGCACGGAAGGAGCTCGCGCCCGGCGCGCTCGAGCGCGCGCACAGCCCCGAGTATCCGTGGGACGTGTCGCGCAAGATGGCCGCGCAGGGGCTGCTCGGCATCACGCTCAAGGAAGCCGACGGCGGGCAGGGCGGCACGCTGATGGACGCGGTGCTCGCGATCGAGGCGGTCGCCGCGGCCTGCCCGCGCAGCGCGGATGTGGTGCAGGCAGGCAACTTCGGCCCGATCCGCGTCCTGGCGGAATACGGCTCGGCTTCCCAGAGACAACGCCATCTGGGCCGGCTAGTGAAGGGCGAAGCCGTCATCGCGGTCGGCATGAGCGAGCCCGACGCCGGCTCGGCGGTCACCGAGCTGCGCACGAGCGCGGTGCGCGACGGCGCCGGCTGGCGCGTCAACGGCACCAAGGTGTTCACCACGCACTCGGCCTATGCCGAGCTGATCCTCGCCTATGTGCGCTTCGGTCCCGGCACCGAGGGCATCGGCTCGATGCTGATCGAGACGCGCGCGAAAGGCGTGGAGCGCGGCCGGCGGGCGCGCTTCATGTCGGGCGAGGAGTGGGCCGAGCTGCACTTCAAGGACGTCGTGGTGCCCGACGAGATGGTGCTGTTGCGCGAAGGCGGCTTCAAGAAGCAGATCGCCGGCTTCAACGTCGAGCGCCTCGGCAATGCCGCGCGCTCGCTCGCGCTCGGGCGCTACGCCTACGAGGCGGCGCGCGCCTGGGCGCTGCAGCGCCGTCAGTTCGGGCGACTGCTCGCCGAGTTCCAGGGCCTGCAGTGGAAGTTCGCCGACATGAAGATCAAGCTCGACGCGGCGCAGCTCTTGCTCTACCGCGCGGCGGTCAATGCCGAGCGCGGCTTGCCCTCGCCCGAGGAGACGGCGATCGCCAAGGCAGCGTGCAACCAGGCGGGCTTCGACGTCGCCAATGACGCGCTGCAGGCGATGGGCGCGACCGGCTACTCGAGCGACACGCTGGTCGAGTACTGCCTGCGCCGCTGCCGCGGCTGGATGATCGCCGGCGGCTCGATCGAGATCCTGAAGAACCGGATCGCCGACTCGATCTTCGGGCTGAAGCGCTCCCGCTAGTCGGCCCGCGCGCCCGAGACGCGCACGACCTCCGACCAGCGCGCGAGCTCGTCGTGCAGGATCCTGTTGAACTCGGCGGGCGCGTTGCCGACGGGCTCCGAGCCCTGCTCGCGCATGCGCGCGCGCACCTCGGGGTCCTTTGAAGCTCGCGCAACCGCGGCGGCGAGCCGCTCGATCACGTCGCGCGGCGTCGCCGCCGGCGCGAGCAGGCCGTACCAGAGCGAAACCTCGACGCCCTCGATGCCCGCTTCCTTCAGCGTCGGCACGTCGGGCATCAGCTCGGTGCGCTTCGAATCGGCGACCGCGAGCGCGCGCAGCCGCCCGCTCTTGACATGCTGGCCCACCGCGACCGGGTTGACGAACGAAAGCTGCACGTCGCCCGCGAGCAGCGCGGTGAGCGAGGGCGCGCTGCCCTTGTAGGGCACGTGCACGATGTCCGTGCCGGTGCGCAGCTTGAAGAGCTCGGCGGCGAGATGCTGCGTGGTGCCCGCGCCGGCGGAGGAATAGTTGAGCGCGCCGGGCCGCTCCTTGGCGATGCGCACCAGGTCCTGCGCCGTCTTCGCCTCGAAGGCGGCCGGCACCACGACCAGGTTGCTGGTCGAGTTGAAGATCGACACGCCGGTCAGGTCGCGCGCGAGATCGTACGGCGGGTTCTTGTGCAGCGACATGTTGATGACCACCGCCGGGCTGTTGAAGAGCAGCGTGTAGCCGTCGGGCGCGGCCTTGGCGGCCGCCTCGTTGGCAATGTTGGTGCCGGCGCCGGGCTTGTTGTCGACCACGAACTGCTGCCCGAGGTACTCGGAGAGCTTGGGCGCGAGCAGCCGCGCGCTGATGTCGACGCCGCCGCCCGGCGCGAAGCCGACCAGGACCTTCACCGGGCGGCTGGGATAGGGCTGGGCGAGCGCGACGCCGCAGGCGGCCGCCAGCACGAACGCGAATAGGAGTTGTCTCATGGAACGATCATATGCGAATGGGCGTTGACCTTGGCGGCACCAAGATCGAGCTCGCCGTGTTCGACGACGGCGGCGGCGAGCGCCTGCGCCGCCGCGTCCCGACGCCGCACACAGGGTATGACGATGCGCTGGAGGGATTGGCCGGCCTGATAGTCGAAGCGGAAAAAGAAACAGGGACTCATTGCAGCGTCGGCATCGGCATGCCGGGCGCGATCTCGCCCAAGAGCGGCCGCGTGTTCAACGCCTACAACACGCCGTTCAACGGCCGGCGGCTGCAACATGATCTGCAGGACAAGCTGCAAAGGGAAATCCGGTTTGCGAATGACGCGAACTGCTTCGCCTTGTCAGAGGCCGTCGACGGCGCAGCCAAGGGCGCGCAGGTCGTGTTCGGCGCGATCCTCGGCACCGGCGCGGGCGGCGGCATCGTGGTGGCGGGCCGCGTGCTGCAGGGCGCGAACGCCATCGCGGGCGAATGGGGCCACACGCCGCTGCCGTGGATGACGCGCGAGGAGCATCCGGGACCGGCCTGCTACTGCGGCCGTGCCGGCTGCATCGAGCAGTTCGTCGCCGGGCCGGCGCTGAAGCGCGAGATCGCCGCGCGCGGCGAAGAGCTCGCCAACGAGGTGCACGAGGACCGTCTGGCGCGTGCTCTGTCGATCGCCGTCAACTTCTTCGACCCCGACGTGATCGTGCTCGGCGGCGGGCTCTCCAACATCGAGCGGCTCTACACCACGGTGCCGCGCCTGCTTCCCAAGTATGTTTATGCGCAGACGGTCGAGACGCGCATCGTGCGCGCGTCGCACGGCGACGCGAGCGGCGTGCGCGGCGCCGCGCTGCTATGGGCGGGATAGCGCCTTGCGGATCAGCTTGAGGTCGTCGACGAGCTGTGCGAAGGCGGCTTCCCTCTCACCCTGTTCCCTGAGGCTGAGCAGCGCCGAGGGATGCAGGGTCGCGAAAACGTACGGGGCGAGCGGGCTCGCGACGAACCGGCCGCGCTGCACCGACACCTTGAACTCCCTGGCGATCACCGCCCTCGCCGCGGTAGAGCCCAGCGTAACGATCACCTGCGGCTTGACGCTGGCGATCTCGCCCTCGAGCCACTGATGGCACGCATCGACCTCGCGCTGCGCCGGCGTCTTGTGCAGCCTGCGCTTGCCGCGCGCCTGCCATTTGAAATGCTTCACCGCGTTGGTGACGTAGAGGTGCTCGCGATCGACGCCCGCCGCCTCGAGCGCGCGCTCGAGCAGGCGTCCGGCCGGCCCGACGAAGGGCAGGCCTTTCCCGTCTTCCTCGTCGCCGGGCTGCTCGCCGACCAGCATGACCCGGGCGTGCGGGTCGCCGGCGCCAAACACGGTCTGCGTGGCGTTCGCCCACAGCGGGCAGTTCTGGCAGTTGCGCGCTTCCTCGCGAAGCTGCTTAAGGCTTTTCGCCATCGGCCATTAGAATCGCCGGCTTGAAAAAGATTGCAGTCCTGACCAGCGGCGGCGACGCGCCCGGCATGAACGCCGCGGTGCGGGCGGTGACGCGCGGCGCGCTGGCGCAGGGCTGGCAGGTGTTCGCGGTGCGCAACGGCTATGCCGGGCTGCTGTCCGGGGTGTTCGAGCAGCTCCTCGCGCGCAACGTCGGCGGCATCGTGCAGGCGGGCGGCACGGTCCTCGGCAGCGCGCGCTGCCCCGAATTCGCCGAGCCCGCGGGTCGCGCCAAGGCGTTGTCCAACCTCAAGGCGCGGAGCATCGATGCCCTGGTCGTCATCGGCGGCAACGGCTCGCAGTCGGGCTCGGCGAGCCTGGCGCGCGAAGGCTTCCCGGTGCTCGGCGTGCCCTCGACGATCGACAACGACCTCTACGGCAACGACGTTTCGATCGGCTGCGACACGGCCATCAACATCACGCTCGAGGCGATCGACCGCCTGCGCACCACCGCCTCGTCGCACCAGCGCGCCTTCGCGGTCGAGACGATGGGGCGCAATTGCGGCTACATCGCGCTGATGGCGGGCATCGCCGGCGGCGCCGAGGTGATTGCGCTGCCCGAGAGCGAGCTCAAGCCCTCGGAGGTCGCCGAGCGCCTGCGCGCCGCCTACCAGCGCGGCAAGACGCATGCCCTGGTCGTGATCGCCGAGGGCGCGAAGTGCGGCGTGCACGAGCTGATGGAGTACTACGGCAAGCACCGCCAGTCGATCGGCTTCGACCTGCGCGTCACGCGCCTGGGCCACGTGGTTCGCGGCGGCGCACCCACCGCCGCCGACCGGGTCCTCGCCACGCGCCTGGGCGCCGCGGCCGTCGATGCGCTGGCGAACGGCAAGCAGGGCGTGCTGGTCGGCATCGTCAGGGGCGACGTCATCACCACGCCGCTCGCCGAGATCGCCGGCAAGATGCGCCCCGCCGACGCGAGCCTGCTCGAGCTCGCGAGGGTGATGGCGATCTGACCTTCTACTGCTTGAACAGCCGGTTGATTCCGGTGGTGAGCTTGTCGGCCGAGACGCCGTAGAGGTGGAGCGAGACGACGCGGGAGATCCCGCGGTTGGAGACGCGGTGCACCCGCGTCTGGTCGAGGTCGGCGTCGGCGATCTGTCCGGGGCGGTAGATCACCTTTTTCTGCAGGTCGAGCGAGTCGCTGAACTGCTCCTCGGTCAGGTCGCCCTCGACGACGCCGTACATGCACCAGACCTGGTGGCCGTGCATCGGGCTCACCTGTCCCGGCAGCCAGGTGATCGCGGTGATCACGAAGCTGTCGCCCGGATCGATGTAGAGCACGTGGCGCATGTAGCTCGCGGGATCGCCCACGCGGTGCTCGGGCCGCAGCCAGGTCGGCTTCCTCAGCGCCACGTGCAGCGTCTCCTCTAGCTCGGCGAAGTCCTGACGCTGCGCGGCGCGCGCGAGGCGCGCGAGCGCCGGGTGGATCGGGTTCAAGCGAGGCCCTCGAAGAGCTGCACGGCGACCTGCTCGCCGGCGGCGACGTTGCCGCGCGCGTGCTCGAGCACGATGAAGCAGTTTGCCTCGGACATCGAGCGCAGCACGCCCGAGCCCTGCTGGCCGGTGGTGTTCACTTTCCAGCTTCCCCCTTCGCGGTAGAGCACGCCGCGCTGATACTCGGTGCGCCCCGGCACCTTGCGCATATTCTGCCCTGCAATCGCCGCGAGCAGCGGAATCGCGAAGTCGTCGGCGCGCCCGGAGAGGTGAAGCAGGGCGTCGCGCACGAACTGATAGAAGGTGACCATCACCGCCACCGGGTTGCCCGGCAATCCGAACAGGAATGCGTCGCCGATGCGCCCGAAGGCCATCGGCCGGCCCGGGCGCATGGCGATCTTCCAGAACAGCACCTCGCCGAGCTTCGCCATCAGCTCGCGGATGAAGTCGGCCTCGCCGACCGACACGCCACCGGTGGTAATGACGGCATCGGCGCTTTGTGCGGCCTTGCGGAACGCTTTCTCCAGCTCAGGCGGTGAATCGCGCACCACGCCCAGATCGATGAGCTCGACGCCCAGGCGCGAGAGCATGCCGTGCAGCGTGTAGCGGTTCGAGTCGTAGACCTCGCCTTCCTTGAGCGCCGAGCCGATCGAGGCGAGCTCGTCTCCGGTGGCGAAAAAGGCGACGCGCAGGCGCCGCTTGACGCGCACTTCGCCGATGCCGAGCGAAGCGATCAGGCCCAGCTCGGCCGCTCGCAAATATTTTCCGGGGCGCAGGACAGGCACGCCGACTTTCAAATCCTCGCCGGCGTAGCGCACGTTCTGGGCGCGCTTCTGCCCCGGCGGCACGGTGATGCGCGCGCCGTCCTTCGTCACCACTTCCTGGATCACCACCGTATCGGCGCCCGCCGGCATCACCGCGCCGGTCATGATGCGCACGCACTCGCCGGAGCCGACCGCGCCGCCGAAAGGTTTTCCCGCGAGCGCGGTGCCGATTTCCTTCAGCGGCTGGTCGAGGTCGGAAAATCGGACCGCATAGCCGTCCATTGCCGAGTTGTCGTGCGAGGGCACGTTGATCGCCGGCACGATGTCCTGCGCCAGTATTCTTCCCAGGGCCTCTCTTACGGCGACCTGCTGGGTTTCCGTGATGGGAGAAATACAAGCGCGCATTGCCTCGCGCGCCTTGTCGGCGTGCAGCGCGTCGGGGTCGTAGCCGTCGAGGCAGCTGACGGTTTCGGCGATGCCGCTCATGCGCGGCCCAGCTCCTCCGGGGTGTTGATGTTGCGGAAGGCGTCGGCTTCATCGTCGAAGCTCACCTCGACGACTTTCAGCGACGCGTACCAGGCGTCGATCTTGCGCCCGCCCTGGGCGAGGAATGCTTCCAGATTCTCCTGGACTTTCGTCCGTACCAGGGCGAACACCGGGTGAGGCTGCTCGCCGGTCTTTGCCACCGCGAGATCGTTGGCGCCGAGCGCGGCGTGCAGGCGCACCACGAGATCGCCGGGGAGAAAGGGAGAATCGCAAGGCACCGTGACCGCGATCGAGTGCTTCACGGCCTTGAGCCCGGCGTGCAGCCCCGCGAGGGGGCCGGCGAAGCCCGCGATCTGGTCGCTCGCCACGCGGTGGCCGAATGCGCGATAGCGCTCCAGGTTCTGGTTGGCATTGATCACCACGTCGTCGACCTGCGGCGCGAGGCGCGCGAGCACCCATTCGACCATCGTCTTGCCGCGCAGCGGCTGCAGGCCCTTGTCGACGCCGCCCATCCGCCGGCCGAGTCCGCCGGCGAGGACGATTCCTGAAACGCCCGTCATGAGATTGATTTTACGGGGTAAGCTTCGTCCATGACCGATCGCCGCTGGCTGGTTCCGTTCATCAACGCCGGGCACCTGCTCGACCACCTGGTGATGCTCGTGTTCCCGACGGTGCTGCTCGCGCTGACGCGCGAATGGCAGCTCTCGTATTCCGAGCTCGCCGGCTTCGCCACGGGCGCTTTCATCGCCTTCGGCGCCTTCGCCATTCCCGCGGGCTGGCTCGCCGACCACTGGAGCCGCTACAAGATGATGGTGGTGTTCTTCTTCGGCATCGGCGCCTCGCTTTTCCTCACGGGGTTTGCCAACTCGCCCTGGCAGATCGGCCTCGGGCTCACGCTCACGGGCATGTTCGCGGCCATCTACCACCCCGTGGGCATCGCGATGCTGGTCGCGGCGCCGAAGAATCTCGGCATGGCGCTCGGCTGGAACGGCCTCTGGGGCAACCTCGGCCTGGCGTTCGCGGCGATCGTCTCCGGCGCGCTGATGGACCTGTGGGGCTGGCGCGCGGCGTTCTTCATTCCGGGCGTGCTGTCGATGATCGTCGGCGCCGCGTTCCTGATGCTGGTGCCCGATCCGGGGCCGGTGGCGAAGACCTCCAAGTCGATCGGCCTGCACCTCGACGCCCGCACCATGGCGCAGATCTTCGCCATCCTGCTCGTCGCCACGGCGTGCGGCGGGGTGATCTTCAACGCGACCACGTTCGCCATGCCGAAGGTCTTCGACGAGCGGCTGCACGCGCTCGTCCAGACCAACTTCGGCGTCGGCGCGCTGGTGGCGTTCGTCTACACCATCGCCGCCTTCGCCCAGGTGGTGATGGGGACGCTGATGAGCCGCTTCGACATCAAGCATCTGATGATCGGCGTCGGGCTGGTGCAGGTCCCCTTGCTCTTCGCCGCGGCGGCGCTCGACGGCTGGCCGCTGCTCGCGGTGGCGCTGTGCATGATGATGGCGATCTTCGGCCAGATCCCGCTGAACGACGGCATCGTCGGCAAGTACGTCGCCGACGAGTACCGGGCGCGGGTGCTCTCGGTGCGCTACGTCGTGTCGCTCGGGGTCGCGTCGGTGGCGGTGCCGATGATCGCGCTCCTGCATCGCACCCAGGGCGGGTTCCGCAACGTGTTCCTGGTGCTGGCGGTGCTGGCATGCGCGGTGTTCGCCTCGGCGCTCTTCTTCCCGTCGCGGGAACGCATCCGGCAGCGCTCCGTGGAGCCCGCCGCCGCGTAAAAAACTGTTCGGACTTGCGCGGCGCCGGGAGGCGACTGCAAGATAACGCCGCTTTGCACTTCCTAGGGGAGGGAAGTTGGGAGGCCAACGGATCGCAGTAGCGCTCGCCTGCGCGGCACTCGCGGCGTGCACGCCCGTGCGCACCACGGCGCCGGGAACCGTCGGCGTCGAGCGCCAGGCGCTGCTTCTCGTCTCTTCGTCGCAGATGATGGCCGGCGCGAAGCAGTCCTACGACCAGGTCATCGGCCAGGCCCGCTCGCAGGGGCGGCTCAACACCGATCCGGCGCTGGCCAACCGCGTGCGCATGGTCGGCCAGCGCCTGGTGCCGCAGACCGCGGTGTTCCGCCCCGACGCGGTGTCGTGGGACTGGGAATTCAACGTCATCCACGAAAAGACGCTCAACGCCTGGTGCATGCCCGGCGGCAAGATCGCCTTCTACTCCGAGATCATCGAGCGGCTGCAGCTCGACGACGAGGAGATCGCAGCGATCATGGGCCACGAGATCTCGCACGCGCTGCGCGAGCACGGCCGCGAGCGCGTCTCGCAGACGCTGGTCGCGCGCTTTGGCCTGAACGTGCTGCAGCTCGCCGGCTCGGGGCCGGTGGTGGCGGGCCAGGTGGCGAACGCGGTGCAGCTCGGCTGGCTCCTTCCCAACAGCCGCGAGCACGAGACCGAGGCCGATCGCATGGGCGTCGAGCTTGCCGCGCGCGCCGGCTACGACCCGCGCGCCGCGGTGCGCGTGTGGCAGAAGATGAGCAAGCTCGGCGGCTCGAGCGGCCCCGAGTTCGCCAGCACCCATCCGTCCAACGAGCGGCGCATCGCCGACCTGACGGTGTATTCGCAGAAGGTGCAGCACCTCTACGAGGGAGCGAAAAAGCTATGACGCGAACCCTGCTCTGCGCCGCCGGCCTTGCCGCGGCGCTCTTTGCCGGCTCCGGCTCGGCGCTCGCCCAGGCGGGAGCCGCCGCGCTTTCGCCAGCCGATCAGGACGCGATGCTCGACGAGGAGGCGCGCCGCCAGCACCAGCGCCGCATCGACGCCTACTCGCGCCTGAAAGGCAGGCTCGACACCTCGGTCGCGGCCTCGGCGGAGGCGCGCAACCTCGCTGTCGGCTCGGCGCTGCAGATGGTCACGCCGCTCACCGACATCAAGGTGCAGCAGCTGCAGAACCGCCAGATGCAGCAGGGCTACCGGTAGGAGCGCGAGACATGAACCGGCGGAATCTCTCCCTGGCTGCGCTCGCCGCTCTCTCCTCGCTCCTCGCCGCGTGCGCGGCCGGCCCGATGGGCGCCGGCGGGCCACCCACGTTCGTGCCGCAGGTCTCTTCGGGTCAGGAAGTGCGCGAGAACCGGCTGAACGGCGGCTTCGCCGTCCAGTCGAAGCAGGACCGCTCGGTGGTGCGCCTGCAGCAGATGTTCGGCGACAACCTCGAGGAGCACGGCGCGCTGTTCCAGGTCGTGGTCCTCAATCTCGGTCCCGGCGCGCTCAGCTTCGGCCCCGACGACATCAAGGTCGAGCTGGCCGGGCAGCCGGGCGCGCTGATTTCGCGCGACCGCCTGCTCGAGCTCGAGGGCAAGAAGAAGGCTTCCAGCGAGACCACCGGCAAGATGATGACCGGCGCCGCCGTGGCGACGGGCCTCTTCGCCTCGATGATCGCCGGCGCCGCCGGCAACCAGGCGGGCCTGAACCCGCAGGCGCTCGACAGCGCCGCGCAGTCGATCGGCGGCGGCGTGTCGAGCTCGATCGAGGCCTCGCAGAAGCTGAAGGAGGCACACTCGATCGCGAGCGACGCGCGCGTCGAGCTCTTCGACCTGATCTCGATCCCCGCGGCGAACATCGCGCCGGGCCAGACCACCGGCGGACACTTCGTCGTCGAGACCAAGGGCAAGCAGGAAACGCTCATCCTGGTCAACTGCGGCGGCGACCAGCACGCCTTCCGCTTCCAGCCGAAATAACGCTTCCTAGGCGAGCGCCGTAGGCTGCGGGGACCTCCGCACCAGGCGCTCGCGTCCCGTGAACGCGAGGTAGTGCTTGCCGCTCGCGCGGCCGAGCATGGTGATCCCGACCTTCCTCGCGATCTCGTGCCCCATGCGCGTCAGCCCCGAGCGCGAGACGAGGAACGGGATGCGCATCTGCGCGCACTTGATCACCATCTCGGAAGTCAACCGGCCGGTGGTGTAAAACACCTTGTCGGAGCCGTCGATAGCGTCGAGCCACATGAAGCCGGCGATCGCGTCGACCGCGTTGTGCCGCCCGACGTCCTCGACGAACATCAGGATCTCGCCTTCCAGGCTCGCCAGCGCGCAGCCGTGCACGGCGCCGGCCTGCTTGTAGATCGTCTCGTGGCGGCGCACCTTGTCGAGCAGGATGAAGAGGTTCTCGTCCGCCAGCGAGACATCGTCGCGCAGCTTCACCTGGTCGATCTCTTCCATCAGATCGCCGAACACCGTGCCTTGCCCGCAACCCGAGGTGACGGTGCGCTTGCCCAGCGCCAGTTCCTTCTGCGACACGGTGAGCACCGCGGCCGATTCGGTCTCCCAGTCGACCTGCACCGAGCGGATGTCCTCGATCGACGCCACGAGACGCTGGTTGCGCAGGTAGCCGATTACCAGCGCCTCGGGCGCGTGGCCGAGCGTCATCAGGGTCACGATCTCGCGCTTATCGACGTACAGCGTCAGCGGATGCTCGCCCGCGACGCTGGTCGGCACCATCTCGCCGCGCTCGTTGTAGGCCTCGACCTCGTACGTCGCGGGCTTCGCCGCGTTGGTCAGCTGAGGCTGGTATTTACCCGCCAATGTAAGACATCTCCACCTTGCGCAGCCTCGCGGTCTCGGCCGTGCGGATTTCCGAATAGCGGTCGGCGCGCCGCTGCCACAGGGCCGCGATCTCGTTGCGCAGCTCGTCGTCCGAGGCGCCGCCGCGCAGCAGGCCCTTGAGGTCGTGGCCCGAGCGCGCGAAGAGGCACGTGAAGAGCGAGCCCTCGGTCGAGAGCCGCATCCGCGTGCAGCTCGAGCAGAACGCCTGCGTTACCGAGGAGATGACGCCGATCTCGCCCGCGCCGTCGCGGTAGCGCCAGCGCCCGGCGACCTCGCCGGCGTAGCTCGCATCGAGCGGCTCGAGCGGCCAGCGCTCGCCGATCCAGCGCACGATCTCGGCCGAAGGCACGACGTCGTCCATCCGCCAGCCGTTCGAGCTGCCCACGTCCATGTACTCGATGAAGCGCACGATGTGGCCGCTGCCGCGCCAGCGCTCCGCCATGCCCAGCACGTCGCGGTCGTTGACCCCGCGCTTCACCACGCTGTTGATCTTGACCGGCCCGAGTCCTTCGGCCGCGGCGACCTCGATCGCCTCGATCACCTTGGCGACCGGGAAATCGGCGTCGTTCATCGCTCGGAAGGTGGCGTCGTCGAGCGAGTCGAGGCTCACGGTCACGCGATCGAGCCCCGCTTGCTTGAGCGCGCGCGCCTGCTTGGCGAGCAGCGAGCCGTTGGTGGTGAGTGTAATTTCCACATCGAGCCCGGCGAGCAGCGCCACGAGCCGCGGCAGGTCGCGCCGCACCAGCGGCTCGCCGCCCGTGAGGCGCAGCTTCTTCACGCCGAGCCCGACGAAGACGCGGGCGAGGCGCGCGATCTCCTCGAAGCTGAGGATCGCCTCGTGCGGCAGGAAGCGATAGCTCGAGTCGAACACCTCGCGCGGCATGCAGTAGACGCAGCGGAAATTGCAGCGATCGGTCACCGAGATGCGCAGGTCGCGCATCTGACGGCCGAGCGTGTCGGCGAGCGCGCCGCCGCCGAAAGCCGGCGCCGCGCCCGGGCGCGATGCGATGGGAATGACCTTCTTCATCATGCTGTTTCTCTGGGGAAATCATAGCAGAGAGGGTATAGTGCCGGGCGTGGAAAAACCGAGCTTCGCGATCGCCGTCGTGATGCAAAAACGCCCCGTGAAAAGCCGCTGGGCGGACTTCGTCTGGGAGCCCTTCGGCGTCGTGCCGAGCCCGGCGGGCGGCAACAAGCGGCTCGTCGACCAGGGTGGCATCGCGCAGTGGCTGCACGATGGCTTCCGGATCGAGCTGCATAACGACGAAGCCGAGGGCTATTACCTGAACCTCACGGCGCCGGATCCGCGCGTGTTCGTGCTGTGGCGCATGGAGGGCGAGGACGCGCTGCCCGTGCTCGTCACCGCAAGCTCCGAAGAGGCCGCGCGCTGGATGGACGGCGGCCACTCCGTCGACGGCGTGAAGATGCCCGCCGAGATCTTCGCCTGGGTCGGCGAGTGGGTGGAGAAGAACTACAAGCCGAAACCGCCGGAGAAGCGCATCAAGCCGCGCTCCTTCATGCGGCCCAAGGATCGCGTCTGATGGCCGGGGACAAGGAAGCCTTCCTCTCGCGCTGGTCGCGCCTCAAGCGCGAGCAGGCGAAGGAGCTCGCGCAGCCGAACGAGCCGGCGACGCCGGCGCCGGCGCTGCCCGACGTCGAGAAGCTCACGCCCGAATCCGATTTCTCGGGCTTCATGCATCCAAAGGTGAAGGAAGAGCTGCGCCGGCTCGCGCTGAAAAAGCTGTTCAGCGATCCGCATTTCAAGCTTCCCGACCCGTTCGAGCCCTTCTCCGGCGACTGGACCGGCGGCGATCCGATTCCGCCCGAGCTGCTGGCGCAGCTCAACCAGGCGCGCACCGTGCTCTTCGCCGAGGAGGAGAAGAAAAAGGCGGAAGAGGAGAAAGCGGCGGCGGAAACCGGGCAGCAGGAGCCAGCGAAAACCGATGAGCCTGGACGGCAAGACGCTTAAGGTCTGCAGCTGCAACCGCACGCTCGCGCTCGACGCGGCCGCGCTCGCCGGCGCGCTGAAGCTCGACGCGCCGCTGCAGGTGCACGACCAGCTCTGCCGCAAGGACGCCGCGGCGTTCCAGTCCGCGCTCGGCGGCGCCGACGAGCTGATCGTCGCCTGCACGCAGGAAGCGGCGCTCTTCGGCGAGCTGGCGCAAGGCGCGGCGAAGCCGATCAAGTTTGTCAACGTGCGCGAGCAGGCAGGCTGGGGCGTGCGCGCCGGCGAGTCGACGCCCAAGATCGCCGCGCTGCTCGCCATGGCGGCGCTGCCCGAGCCCGAGCCTGCGCCGGCGGTCGAGTTCAAGTCGGCCGGCGAGGTGCTGATCGTCGGCCCGGCCGAGGCCGCGCTCGACTGGGCCGAGAGGCTCTCCGCCAGCCTGGCGGTCAGCGTGCTCATCTCGGGGAAGAGTGCAGAGCTGCCGCTGGAGCGCAAGTTTCCCGTCTGGTCGGGCCACGTCACGAAGCTGAAAGGCTGGCTCGGCGCGTTCGAGATCGAGTGGCAGCAGGAGAACCCGATCGACCTGGAGCTCTGCACGCGCTGCAACGCCTGCGTGCGCGCCTGCCCCGAGCAGGCGATCGGCTACGACTACCAGGTCGACCTCGGGAAGTGCAAGGCGCACCGCGAGTGCGTGAAGGCCTGCGGCGCGATCGGCGCGATCGATTTTTCCCGGGTAGAAAAACAGAGAAAAGAGAATTTCGATCTCATCCTCGACCTCTCGCGCGAGGCGCTGCTCAGCATGCCGCAGCTGCCGCAGGGCTATCTCGCGCCGGGGGCCGACCCGCTCGCCCAGGCGCTCGCCGCGCGCGAGCTCGCCGCGCTGGTGGGCGAGTTCGAGAAGCCGCGCTTCTTCAAGTACCGCGAGAAGATCTGCGCGCACAGCCGCTCCGGCCAGGAGGGGTGCAATCGCTGCATCGACGTGTGCTCGAGCGGCGCCATCACGCCGCACGGCGACCACGTCAAGGTCGAGCCGCACCTGTGCGCCGGCTGCGGCGGCTGCGCCACCGTCTGCCCCTCCGGCGCGATGAGCTACGCCTATCCGGACGTGCCCGATCTCGGCCGGCGGCTGAAGACGCTGCTCGGCGCCTACCGCGACGCCGGCGGCAAGGACGCCTGCGTCGTGTTCCACGACTCGCGCGAGGGCCGCACCGCGCTGTTAGGCCTGGGGCGCAAGCGCGGCCTTCCCGCGCGCGCGATCCCGTTCGAATGCTTCCACGTGGCGTCGCTCGGTCTCGACCTCGTGCTCGGCGCGATCGCCTACGGCGCAAGCCAGGTGCGCATCCTCGTCACCGACGAGCTCGCCGAGGGCTACGCCGCGGCGCTCGGCGAGCAGCTCGGCCATGCGCAAACCATCCTGAGCGCGCTCGGCTACGCCGGCGTGCACGTCGCGCTGGTGCGCGACCCGGCCGATCTCTGGTCTGTGGAATCCGCGGCGACGGTAGCGAAACCGGCGGTGTTCAACCTCTCGGCCGAGAAGCGCACCAGCCTGGATTTCGTGCTCGAGCACCTCGCCCTGCACGCTCCCGCGCGCAAAGAAGTCATTGAATTGAACAAGGGTGCGCCCTTCGGCGCCATTACGGTGAACAAGCAGAGCTGCACGCTGTGCAAGGCATGCATCGGCGCCTGCCCCGAGGCGGCGCTGCTCGACTCGCCCGAGATCCCGCAGCTGCGCTTCATCGAGCGCAACTGCGTGCAATGCGGACTGTGCGCCGAAACCTGCCCCGAGGATGCGATCGCGCTCGTGCCCAGACTGTTGCTCGGCCAGGCAGCGAAGGAACCCGCCGTGCTCAACGAGGCCGAGCCCTTCAGCTGCGTGCGCTGCGGCAAGCCCTACGGCACGCGCCAGATGGTCGAGGCGATGCTCGGCCGGCTCGGCGGCCACTCGATGTTCGCCGCGGCAGGCGCGCTGCGCCGCCTGCAGATGTGCGGCGACTGCCGAGTGGTGGACATGATGGACAACCGCTCCGAGGTCTCGATCCACGATGTGAAGAAATGAGCCTCGCGCCCGAGGAGCAGGGGCGGGCCGATTTCTACGGGCTGCTCGCGCGGCTCTTCTACGCGCCGCCCGACGCCGCATTGCTCGCGGCGCTCGCCTCGGCCGGCGAGCTGCCTGCCGAGGATGACGCGCTGGCCGGGCGCTGGCACGAGCTGTCGGAGGCGGCGACAAAGGCCGACGCCGAGGCGGTGCGCGAAGAATACGAGACGGCCTTCGTCGGCACCGGGCACGCGCCCGTCACACTCTATACGGCGGCTTATTCCATCCGTTACACCAACGAGGTGCCGCTCGCCGAGCTGCGCGGCGAGCTCGCGCGGCTGGGTCTTGCGCGGCGCAGCGAAGCCGCGGAGTACGAAGATCACATAGCGGCGCTGTGCGAAATCATGCGTCACCTGGTTGCGGAGCAGCAACGCGACCTGGCGGAGCAGAGGCGCTTCTTCGAACGATGGATACGCCCCATCGCCGAGCCTTTGTGCACTGCAATAGAAGCGAGCGAGCACACGGCGTTCTACAAGCCCGTCGCGCGCCTCGCGAAAAGCTTCTTTTCGCTGGAGCAAACGGCATTTGAAATGCTCTAGAATCCGCCGCAAGCCGTATGCAAGGTAGTTCATGGCAGAACGGCCAATAACTAGAGAGGCGACAGATGAATGAGCGCACAAAGAAGCTTTCGCGACGCAATTTCCTGTTGGCGGCTAGCGCGGGCGGCGTGGCAACCGCAGCCGCGATCGTGACGACTCAATCGCCTTCCTCCAAGCCGGTTCCGGCGACGAAAGACAAGCGTGCTACGCGCGGCTATCAGGCCAGCGAGCACGTGAACAACTACTACCGCACCACCAAAGTCTGAGGAGCCCGACATGCTGCTGACCCGCAAAGCAACTGGCGAAGCGGTCGCCTCGGCGCGTCTGTCGCGAGCGCTGTCCGCGATTCCGGTAAGGACGATCGACCGCCGCGCGTTCCTCAAGCGCTCCGGCGTCGCTGTCGGCGCTGGCGCCGTCGCCTCGCAGCTGCCGTTCAACATGATCGGCGCCGCCGAGGCCAAGGACGAGATGACCAGCGGCAAGATCGAGGTGAAGCGCACGGTGTGCACGCACTGCTCGGTGGGCTGCGCGATCGACGCGGTGGTGCAGAACGGGGTCTGGATCCGGCAGGAGCCGGTATTCGACTCGCCGCTCAACCTCGGCGCGCACTGCGCCAAGGGCGCCTCGGTCCGCGAGCACGGCATGACGCACGACTCGCACCGCCTGAAGTACCCGGTGAAGCTCGAGGGCGGCAAGTGGAAGCGCATCTCGTGGGACCAGGCCTACGACGAGATCTCCAAGAAGATGCTCGAGATCCGCAAGCAGAGCGGCCCGGACGCGCTGTTCCTGGTCGGCTCCTCGAAGCACAACAACGAGCAGTCCGAGCTCTTGTGCAAGTGGGCGAGGCTCTGGGGCACCAACAACACCGACCACCAGGCGCGCATCTGCCACTCCACCACCGTCGCCGGCCTTGGCCAGACCTGGGGCTACGGCGCGATGACCAACTCCTACAACGACGAGCAGAACTCGAAGTCGCTGATGTTCCTCGGCTCGAACGCCGCCGAGGCGCACCCGGTGTCGATGCTCCACACCCTGCACGCCAAGGAGAATGGCTGCAAGGTGATCGTCGTCGATCCGCGCTTCACGCGCACCGCGGCGAAAGCCGACCTGTACGTGCGCCACCGCTCGGGCAGCGACATCCCGTTCCTGTTCGGCGTGCTGCACCACATCTTCAAGAACGGCTGGGAGGACAAGCAATACATCCATGACCGCGTCTACGGCATGGACCAGGTGAAGAAGGAGGTCATGGAGAAGTGGACGCCGGACAAGGTGGCCGAGGCGACCGGCGTCCCCGAGGACCAGGTGTACGCCGTGGCGAAGACGCTGGCCGAGAACCGCCCGGGCTTCATCATCTGGGCGATGGGCCAGACCCAGCACACCAACGCCAACGCCATCGTGCGCGCCACGAACATCGTGATGCTCGCCCTCGGCAACGTCGGGCGCTCGGGCGGCGGCTGCAACGTCTATCGCGGGCACGACAACGTGCAGGGCGCGACCGATGTCGGCCCGAACCCCGACACGCTGCCCGGCTACTACCCGGTCGCGGTGCCCGGCTCGTGGGCGCACTGGGCGAAGGTGTGGAACGTCGATCTCGAGTGGCTGAAGAAGCAGTACGCCTCCGAGGCGATGATGGCCAAGCCGGGGATGACGGTATCGCGCTGGATCGACGGCGTGACCGAGAAGAACGAAGCCATCGACCAGGACTCGAACCTGCGCATGCTCTTCTTCTGGGGCCATGCGCCGAACTCGCAGACGCGCGGCTCGGAGATGATCGAGGCGATGAAGAAACTCGACCTGATGGTCGTGCTCGATCCGTATCCCTCGGCAAGCGCGGCGATGTTCGCCAAGGTGCGCAAGGACGGCGCCTACCTGCTGCCGGTCGCGACCCAGTTCGAGACCGACGGCTCGGTGACGGCCTCCAACCGCTCGCTGCAGTGGCGCGAGCGCGTGATCGAGCCGCTGTTCGAGTCGCGCACCGACCACATGATCATGTACCAGCTCGCCAGCAAGCTCGGCTTCGGCAAGGAGTTCATCGGCCAGAAAGGCGATGGCAAGCCGAACATCGCGCTCGTCAAGGGCAAGGGCGGGATGGACGAGCCGTCGATGGAGGACGTGCTGCGCAAGGAAATCAACGGCGGTTGCTGGACCATCGGCTATACCGGCCAGTCGCCCGAGCGTCTCCAGGCGCACATGCGGAACATGCACGTCTTCGACGTGAAGACCACGCGCGCGCGGGGCGGCAAGGATGCGAAGACCGGCTACGACCTGACCGGCGATTACTACGGGCTGCCGTGGCCCTGCTACGGGCACGCGAACATCAAGCATCCCGGCACGCCGCTGCTCTACGACACGCACAAGCATCCGATGGACGGCGGCCACGCCTTCCGCGCGCTGTTCGGCGTGGAGAAGGACGGCGTCAACCTGCTGGCCGAGGACGGCGTGTGCAACAAAGGCAGCGAGATCACGACCGGCTATCCGCAGTTCGACCACGTGCTCCTGAAGAAGCTGGGATGGTGGGACGAGCTGACCGACGCGGAGAAGGCCGCTGCCGAAGGCAAGACATGGGCGAACGACCTCTCGGGGGGCATCCAGCGCGTCGCCATGAAGCACGGCTGCACCCCCTTCGGCAACGCCAAGGCCCGCGCGGTCGTCTGGAACTGGCCGGATGCGATTCCCCAGCACCGCGAGCCGCTGTTCAGCCCCAATCCCGCGCTCGTCGAGAAATACCCGACCCACGACGACGTCAAGGTGCTCTGGCGGCTGCCGACGTTGTTCAAGTCGGTGCAGCAGAAGGCGGTGGCGGACAAGATGTACGAGAAGTTCCCGCTCATCCTCACGAGCGGCCGCCTGGTCGAGTACGAGGGCGGCGGCGAGGAGACGCGCTCCAACCCGTGGCTCGCCGAGCTGCAGCAGGACAACTTCGTCGAGATCAACCCGAAGACCGCTGCCGACCGCGGGATCCGCAACGGCGAGTACGTCTGGGTCAGCACGCCCGGGCGGAACGGCGACGGCAGCCACCCGCGCCTGAAGGTGAAGGCCAAGGTGACCGAGGGCGTGGGGCCGGACACGGTGTTCATCCCGTTCCACTTCTCGGGCTGGTGGCAGGGCGAGGACATGCTGCCCTATTACCCGGAGGGTGCGGCGCCGATCGTGCGCGGCGAGGCGGTCAACACCGCCACCACTTACGGCTACGACCGCATCACGCTGATGCAGGAAACGAAGACGACGCTTTGCCAGGTCGCAAAGGCATAAGGGGATAGCCATGGCGAGAATGAAATTCCTGTGCGACGCCGAGCGCTGCATCGAGTGCAACGGCTGCGTGACCGCGTGCAAGAACGAGAACGAGGTGCCGTGGGGCGTGAACCGCCGCCGCGTCGTCACGATCAATGACGGGGTGGTCGGGGCCGAGAAGTCGATCTCGGTCGCCTGCATGCACTGCTCCGACGCACCCTGCATGGCGGTGTGCCCGGTCGACTGCTTCTACAAGACCGACGACGGCGTGGTGCTGCACGACAAGGACCTGTGCATCGGCTGCGGCTACTGCTTCTACGCCTGCCCGTTCGGCGCGCCGCAGTTCCCGCAGGCGGGCGCCTTCGGCCTGCGCGGCAAGATGGACAAGTGCACCTTCTGCGCCGGCGGGCCCGAGCCCGACCGCAGCGAGGCCGAGTTCAGGAAATACGGCCGCAACCGCCTGTCCGAGGGCAAGCTGCCGGCTTGCGCCGAGATGTGCTCGACCAAGGCGCTGCTCGGCGGCGACGGCGACGTAATCGCCGACATCTATCGCGAGCGCGTGCTGCGCCGGGGCAAGGGCTCGGAAGTCTGGGGCTGGGGCACCGCCTACGGCCCGGCGCCGCGGCCCGGCGCTCAGCCGCCCGCCCCGCAGGGAGGCAAGTCGTGAGGGCGCCCGCCTGGCTGGCGCTCGCCGCCGTGCTCGTGCTCGCCGCGTGCGGCGAGCGCGAGCAGGTCACCGAGTTCAAGCACGGCAAGTACCAGGGCAAGCCCGACTCGCAGCCCTGGGCCAACGCACCGTTGCCGAACGAGTTCCGCGGCGGGACCTGGAAGCAGAACGACCGCACGAGCTGGGAGGAGAGCATCAAGAACCGCCAGCTCGCGCAGCACGAGCACAAACGCATCTACCAGTAGTCACGTAGAGCGGCCGAGGAGGCGCGAAATGAGGCTTCTTTTCTCTTCAGGACTTGCCGGCGTGCTGCTCGCCGCGGGCGCGGCCTTCGGCCAGCCCGCCCAGCCGGCACCCACCGCCCAGCCGGCGGCACCCGCCGTGTCGGAGGCGCAGGAGCAGCAGAAGCGGCAGCACCAGCAGCCCGGCAATCTCGCGCCGGTGATGCGCGAGATCAAGAGCGGCGAGCCGCAATACGCGAGCATCCCCGGCCGCGAGACCAACGTCCTCATCCAGCCGCCGGCGCGCTTCGTCGGCCAGCGGGCGACGGCGACCGCGGGCGAGGCGTGGCGGCAGTTCCGCAACGGCCCGGTCACGTTCTTGGGCGGCTGGCTGGTGCTCCTCGTGCTGGCGATCATCGCCGCGCTCTACCTCTGGAAGGGGCCGGTGAAGCTGCACGAGCCTCCCACCGGGCGGCTTCTGCTGCGCTTCACCGACTTCGAGCGGGTGGTGCACTGGACGGTGGCGATCAGCTTCTGCGTGCTCGGCATCTCGGGGCTGATCATGCTGTTCGGCAAGTACGTGCTGCTGCCGATCATCGGCTACACGCTCTTCGGCTGGCTCACCAACCTCGGCAAGAACCTGCACAACTTCATCGCGCCGTTCTTCATCGTCGGGGTGGCGGTGATGCTCGTGATGTGGCTGCGCGACAACCTGCCGCGCGCGTACGACTGGCAGTGGTTCCGGAGAGCCTGGGGCTTCTTCGCCCGCGGTGAGCATATCCCGTCGGGCCGCTTCAACGCCGGCGAGAAGGCCTGGTTCTGGGGCGGCGTGCTGCTGCTCAGCGTATTCGTCGCCTGGAGCGGCCTGGTCCTGCTGTTTCCGAACTTCGACCAGACGCGAGCCACCATGCAGGACGCCTGGATCGTGCATTCGATCGCGGCGCTCTTCTACATCGCGCTGTCCTTCGGCCATATCTACATGGGCACCATCGGCGTTCAGGGCGCCTACGGCAACATGCGCAATGGCTACACCGACGAGACTTGGGCCAAGGAGCACCACGAGTACTGGTACAACGAGGTCAAGTCCGGCCGCGCCGACGCTGCGGGAGGCGCGGTGCCGGCTGGTGCACCGCATATGGAGGAGAAGCCATGAAGAAGATTCTTCTGATGATCGGCGCCGGCGCGCTCATCGGCGCCATGGCTGCGCAGGCCAAGCTGCCGCCGCCGCCGCCCAAGTCCGACGCCGAGAAGGCCGCCGAGGCGCAGAAGGCGGCTGCGGCCAAGGAACGGGAAGGCGCCGATCTCGCCAAGGCGCAGGACCGCGCGGTCGCGAACTACAAGAAGCACAGCGCCGCGGCCATGGGCAAGGAAACGAAGAGGAAGTGAGCTGATTGCTGAGGAGGAGGGGTTGAAAGGGCGCCTTATAGGCGCCCTTTCTTTTTGGCTAGACGCCTTCCACCAGCACCAGTCGCCCGCGCGAGGCCTTCTGCCGCAGCTTGATGAGCGGCGCGTACTCGGCCGAGCGGTACCACTTCTGCGCCTGCTCCAGCGTGGGGAACTCGACGATCACCAGCCGCTTGGGCGACCAGCCGCCTTCCAGCGGCTCGACCCGGCCGCCGCGGGCGGCGAAGCGCCCGCCGAACTTCTCGATCGTCGCCAGCACGCCCTTGCGGTAGTCGTCGTAGCCGGCCGGGTCCGTCACCTCGATCTCGCCGATCACATAAGCGGCCATCGCATCCTCCTAGAGCAGCAATCGTAGCCCGACGCCGAGCGCGGCCATCACCAGCACCAGCTCGACCAGGCTGCGGTGCAGGACGAAGGCGAGCACCGCGGCAAGCGCTGCCAGCGCGCCAATCTCGAGATCCAGGGCGAGCGGATCGAACGCGTACCAGCGCAGCGGGCCGGCGCGCCGCTCGATCACGTGCCCGAACAGCACGTGCAGCGCGAACCAGACCGTCAGGTTGAGGATCACGCCCACCACGGCAGCGGTGATTGCCGCGAGCGCGCCCGAGAGGCGCTGGTTCGAGCGCAGCTGCTCGATGAAGGGCGCGCCGGCGAAGATCAGCAGGATCGACGGCACGAAAGTGACCCACGTGGTCAGCGCCGAGGCGAGCACGCCGGCTGCGAGCGGCGAGAACGGCGCGGCGTCGCGGTAGCCGGCGAGGAAGCCGACGAACTGGGTGACGAGGATCAGCGGGCCGGGCGTGGTCTCGGCGAGACCGAGGCCGTCGACCATCTCCGGCGCGCTCATCCAGTGGTAGTTGTCGACCGCCTGCTGCGCCATGTAGGCGAGCAGCGCATAGGCGCCGCCGAAGCTCACCACGGCGAGCTTGGAGAAAAAGAGTCCCACGTCGACCAGGACGTGCTCCGTGCCGAGCAGCAGCGCGGTCGCAGCGACCGGCGCCCACCATAGCGCGAGCCCCACGGCGAGAGCGCGCGCGGCATGCTGCCAGCGCCCGGGGAGCGCCGCGACGCCGGGCAAGACCGGGGCGCGCGTGATGAAGTAGCCGGCCAGCGCGGCCGCGACGACGATCGCCGGGAACGGCAGGTCGAGAAAGAAGATTCCGACGAACGCCGCGGCGGCGATCCCGGCCAGGACGCGCGTCCGGAGCGCGCGCCCTCCGATGCGCACCAGCGCCTCCACCACGATCACCAGCACCGCCGCCTTGATGCCGAACAGCGCGCCCTCGACCGCCGGGATGCCGCGGCCGAGCGCATAGAGCGCGCTCAGCGCGAGCATCACCAGCGCACCGGGAAGCACGAACAGGATGCCGGCCGCGAGCCCGCCGCGCGTGCCGTGCAGGAGCCAGCCGATGTAGGTGGCGAGCTTGGTGGCCTCGGGCCCGGGCAGGAGCATGCAGAAGTTGAGCGCGTGCAGGAAGCGGCTCTCGTCGATCCATTTCCTCTCGTCGACCACCACGCGGTGCATGATCGCGATCTGCCCGGCGGGGCCGCCGAAGCTGATGAAGCCGAGCTTGAGCCAGAAGCGGAAGGCTTCGGCGAACGAGATCGCGTTTTTGTTCATTGTGCCGCTCAGGCGCTACTCTTCCACACATGGGCGCGATCGCGGAAGGGCTGCAGCGAGTCGTCCAGCTCGACGCCGAGCTGTGGCGCATCGTCGTGCTCAGCCTGGAGGTGAGCCTGAGCGCGGTCCTTCTCGCGACGCTCGTCGGCCTGCCCCTGGGCGCGGCGCTCGCGGTGAAGCGCTTCCCGGGACGGCGCGGCGCGATCGTCCTCCTGAACGCGCTGATGGGGCTGCCGCCGGTGGTGGTGGGGCTGCTGGTCTACCTGCTGCTCTCGCGAGCGGGGCCGCTCGGCGAGCTGGGCCTCCTGTTCACGCCGGGGGCGATGGTCATCGCCCAGACCGTGCTGGTGATGCCGATCATCGCTGCGCTCGCGCGCCAGGCGCTCGAGGACGCATGGCGCGAGTACGAGGAGCAGCTGCGCTCGCTCGGCGCGGAAGGGATGCGGGCCGCGCTGACGCTGATATGGGACGCGCGCTTCTCGCTCGTCACCGCGGTGCTGGCCGGACTCGGGCGCGCGAGCGCCGAAGTCGGCGCCGTGATGATCGTCGGCGGCAACATCGACGGCGTGACGCGGGTGATGACCACTGCCATCGCCCTCGAGACCTCCAAGGGCGACCTGCCGCTCGCCCTCGGCCTGGGCCTGGTGCTGATCGCCATCGTGCTCGCGCTCAACGCCGCGGCGCAGCTCGTCAAGGAAGCCGCGCAGCGGCGGTTTGGATGATCCTGCCCCTCACGCTGCAGGACGTGTCCTATGCTAGCGGCCGCCAGCCGATCATCGGCGGCGTGTCGCTGCGCGTCGAGGCCGGGCCGAGCACCATCCTCCTCGGCGCCAACGGCGCGGGCAAAAGCGTGCTGATGCGGCTGATGCACGGCTTGCTCGCGCCGACTTCCGGCTCCATCCACTGGAATGAAATGCACAACGTGCGCCGGCGCCAGGCGATGGTGTTCCAGCGCCCAGTGATGCTGCGCCGCTCGGCGCTCGCGAACGTGGTCTATGCGCTCGAGCTCGCCGGCGTGCCCGCCGCCGAGCGCGAGCCGCAGGCCCTGGCGGCGCTGGACGAGGTCGGGCTGCGCCATCTCGCCGCACGCCCTGCGCGCGTGCTTTCCGGGGGCGAGCAGCAGCGCCTGGCGCTGGCGCGCGCGTGGGCGCTGCATCCGGAGGTCCTGTTCCTCGACGAGCCGACCGCGAACCTGGATCCCGGGGCGGTGCGCGAGATCGAAACCGTGATTCGCGCTTTCGACGCCGCCGGCACCAAGATCGTGATGGCGACGCACAACCTCGGCCAGGCGCGCCGCCTCGGCGACGAGGTGCTCTTCCTGCACCAGGGGCGCCTGGTCGAGCAGGCGCCGGTGGAACTCTTTTTCGCGCGGCCCACCTCACCGGAAGCGGCCGCTTTCATCAAAGGAGAATTGCCTTGGGTGTCATCCTCAGATCGCTGATTCTTTGCTGCGCCGTCGGCGCGGCGCAGGCGCAGCAGAAATTCATCACCGTGGCGTCGACCACCTCGACCGAGCAGTCGGGCCTGTTTCGCCACCTGCTGCCGCTGTTCACCGCGCAGACGGGCATCGAGGTGCGCGTGGTCGCCGTGGGCACCGGCCAGGCGCTCGACATCGGCCGGCGCGGCGACGCCGACGTGGTGTTCGTGCACGCCAGGCCGCTCGAGGAGAAGTTCGTCGCCGAAGGGCAAGGCGTGAAGCGCTTCGAGGTGATGTACAACGATTTCGTCCTGATCGGGCCGAAGGCCGATCCGGCGAAGGTGACGGGCAAGGATGTGGCCAAGGCCTTCCGCAGGATCCGCGAAGCGCGCGCGCCGTTCGTCTCGCGCGGCGATCGCAGCGGCACGCACTTCGCCGAGCTCGAGATCTGGCGCCTCGCCGGCATCGACCTGGCGAAGGAAAAGGGGCCGTGGTATCGCGACACCGGACAGGGCATGGGGCCCGCGCTCAATACCGCCGCCGGGATGAACGCCTACATCCTCGCCGACCGCGGCACCTGGCTCTCGTTCAGGAACCGCGGCGAGCTTGCGGTCCTGGTCGAGGGGGACCGGCGCCTGTTCAACCAGTACGGCGTGATGCTCGTCAATCCGGAGAAGCACCCGAACGTGAAGAAGCAGTGGGGCCAGGCGTTCATCGACTGGCTGCTCTCGCAGGAGGGCCAGCAGGCCATCGCCGCCTACAAGGTGGGCGGCGAGCAGCTCTTCTTTCCGAACGCGAACTGATGGCGCGGGGAAGGGCGCGCTACAGCGGCCTCACCCTGCGGGTGCTGGGGCGCGACCGGCCGGCGATCGGCCCCGGCAAGGCCGAGCTGATCGAGCGCATCGCCGCCACCGGCTCGATCTCGGCCGCGGCGCGCGCGATGGGCATGTCGTACCGGCGCGCCTGGCAGCTCGCCGAGGCGCTCAACCGCGACTTCCGCCGCGCAGTGATCGCCACCGCAGTCGGCGGCCGGCGCGGCGGCGGCGCGCGCGTCACGCCGTTCGGACGGCGCGTCGCGCTGCAGTTCCGCGCCATGGAGAAGAAGGCCTCGGCCGCGATCGCCGGCGACCTGCGGCGCTTCCACCGCTATATTTCGTGATATATAACGCGGGTGGTGATCGATCCGATCGTCGTCGCGCTCGCGGCCGGCATGCTGGTGGCGGCCTTCGCCTACGCCTCGGTCGGCCACGGCGGCGCCTCGGCCTACCTCGCGGCGCTCGCGCTGGCGGGCGTGGCGCCGGCCGAGATGCGGCCCATCGCGCTCGCGCTCAACATCCTGGTCTCGGCGATCGGGACCTGGAAGTTCCACCGCGCGGGCTACTTCCGCTGGCGCCTCTTCTGGCCGTTCGCCGTGGTCTCGATCCCGCTCGCCTTCGTCGGCGGCGCGATCACCTTGCCCGGCCACGCGTACAGGATCCTGGTCGGCGTCGTGCTGGTCTACGCGGCCTGGCAACTGTGGATGAGCGCGCGCATCGGCGACGAGATGCGCGCCCCACGCGAGCCGCCGCTTCCCTGGGCGATGTCGGTCGGCGCGGTATTGGGCCTCCTCTCCGGTCTGACCGGCGTTGGCGGCGGCATCTTCCTCAGCCCGCTGCTGCTGATGCTCGGCTGGGCCGGAACCAAGCAGACCTCGGCGACCTCGGCGCCGTTCATCCTGGTGAACTCGATCGCGGGGCTTGCCGCCGGCTTCACCATGCAATCGGCCGCGCTGCCCTCGCAGATCTGGATCCTCGCCGCGGCGGTGCTGCTCGGCGGCTGGTTCGGCGCGGAGTACGGCAGCCGGCGCTTCGCCAACCCGCTCGTGCGGCGCATCCTGGCGCTGGTCCTCGCGCTCGCCGGCGGCAAAATGGTCCTGCCATGAAAGTGTTCGGTTTCGCCGGCTGGTCGGGCAGCGGCAAGACCACGCTCATAGAGAAGCTGATCCCGCGCTTCGCCGGGCGCGGATTGCGCGTGTCGCTCATCAAGCACGCGCACCACACGTTCGACGTCGACCAGCCGGGCAAAGACTCCTATCGCCACCGCCACGCCGGCGCCGCCGAGGTACTGGTGACCTCGTCGCGCCGCTGGGTGCTGATGCATGAGCTGCGCGGCGCGGCCGAGCCGGCCTTCGAGGCGCAGCTCGCGCGCCTCTCGCCCTGCGACCTGGTGATCGTCGAAGGCTTCAAGCATGCCGCGATTCCCAAGCTCGAGGTGTGGCGCAAGGTGACCGGCGAGCCGCTGCTGCATCCGAACGATCCGCACGTGGTCGCCGTGGCGAGCGACGCGCACGTCGAGACGCGCCTGCCGCTCCTGGAGCTCGACGACGACGCGGGCATCGCCGCGTTCATCCTGAAGCACCTGCGCCTCGCATGAATCCGGGCCTGCTCTCGGTCGACGAAGCCCTGGCGCGCATGCTCGCTGGCGCGAGGCCGGTCGCCGACGTCGAGCACGTGCCGACCCTCGAGGCCACGCACCGCGTGCTGGCGCGCGCGCAGCGCTCGACGATGGACGTGCCGCCGATGGACAACAGCGCCATGGACGGATACGCGGTGCGCATCGCCGACGGCGCCGAGCTCAAGGTGAAGCAGAAGATCATGGCCGGCTCCGTCGGCAACGCGCTCGAACCCGGGAGCGCCGCGCGCATCTTCACCGGCGCGCCGATCCCGCCCGGGGCAGACGCCGTGGTGATGCAGGAGCACACCTCGCTGAACGGCGACGTCGTCACGCTGAAGAAGAAGCCGAAGCCGGGCGAGTGGATTCGCCTCAGGGCGAGCGACATAGCCAAAGGCGCCGGCATCCTGCCGGCGGGCAAGCGCCTGCTGCCGCAGGACACGGGGCTCGCCGCGTCGGTGGGCATCGGCACGCTGCCGGTGTTCCGCAAAGTCAGGCTGGGCCTTTTCTTCACGGGCGACGAGCTGGTCATGCCCGGCGAGCCGCTCGCGCCGGGGCGCATCTACAACTCGAACCGCTTCACGCTGCGCGGCCTGGGCGAAACCTTTGGCTGCGAGCTGAAGGACTACGGCATCGTTCCCGACAGCCTGGAGGCGACGCGCGCAGTCCTGAAACGCGCGGCGGGCGAATGCGATTTGGTGGTGACCTCCGGCGGCGTCTCGGTCGGCGAGGCGGACTATGTGAAGCCCGCGGTCGAAGCCGAGGGCGAGCTGCTCATGTGGCGCATTGCGATGAAGCCCGGCCGTCCGCTCGCGTTCGGGAGAGTCGGCCGCGCGGCGTTCATCGGCCTGCCGGGAAACCCGGTGTCGAGCTTCGTCACGTTCCTCGTCTTCGTGCGGCCGTTCCTGCTGAAGACCCAGGGAATAGAAAAAACGGACGCCCCTGCCGTCCAGGCCCGGGCGGATTTCGACTGGACCGAGCCCGACGCGCGCCGCGAGTTCCTCCGCGTAAAATGGAACGCGCAGGGCGGCCTCGATCTCTACCCGACGCAGGATTCGGCGGTGCTGACCTCGACCGCCTGGGCCGACGGCCTGGTCGACAACCCCGCCGGCCGCGCGATCCGCCGCGGCGAGAGCGTGCGCTTCCTGCCCTATTCGGAGCTGTACCGTTGAGAGTCAAGGTCCTCTTCTTCGCCTCGCTTCGCGAGCAGCTCGGCACCCCGGGCGAGGAGCTCGAGCTGCCGGGCGGCGTCGCCACCGTCGGCTCGCTGCGCGAGCACCTGAGCACGCGCGGCGGTGCCTGGGCCTCGGCATTGGAAAAAAGGAAGAACGTGAGGGCGGCGGTGAACCAGGACATGGCGCAGCCTGGCGCCGCGATCCGCGCCGGCGACGAGATCGCTTTCTTTCCCCCGGTGACCGGCGGATGAAGGTCTCGGTGCAGCGCGAGGACTTCGACCTCTCCCGGGAGGTGAAGGCCATCTCCGGGAACGGCAAGGTGGGCGCGGTAGCGAGCTTTGTCGGAATCGTGCGCGACGTGCGCATGACGCTCGAGCACTATCCCGGCATGACCGAGCGCGCGATTGCCAAGATCGTCGAGGAGGCGCGCGGGCGCTGGCAGCTCGCCGATTGCACCGTGATCCACCGCTACGGCCCCCTCGAGCCGGGCGAGCAGATCGTGATGGTAGCGGTGGCGAGCGCGCACCGCGGCGAGGCCTTCGCGGCGTGCGAGTTCATCATGGACTACCTCAAGACGCGCGCGCCCTTCTGGAAGAAGGAGGAGCGCCCGGGCGGCACGGCCTGGGTCGAGGCGCGCGCCGCGGACGACGAGGCCGCCGAGCGCTGGAAATAGGCCGGTTGGTCTAACCCCCGGGGGCGGGCAAGCTAGAGGGGGGAGGGGGTGCCGTCATCTAATGGCGACACCATGCCGCCGCAAGCCGAGGGGACCTTCAGCGCCCTGCTGCAGGAAGTGGAGCGCTTCTGGACGCCGCGACCCGACAAGCCGGAAGAGACCGCGGAAGGGCTGCTGCGCGCGCTCTGGAGCACCGCCTCGGGCGCGCCGGTCTCGATCGACCGCGCGGCCCTGGCCGCGCTCGCGCCGCTCGACGCGTCCGCCCTCGAGCGCCTGCAGCAGCTGATCGAGCGCAAGAAGACCGGCGAGCCGCTGGCGCACCTGACGGGCCGGCAGACCTTTCTGGGCATCGAGCTGCTCGCCAGCCCCGGCGCCCTGATTCCGCGCAAGGAGACCGAGATCCTTGGCCGCGCGGCGCTCGCCAAGATCGCCTGCATGGCGCAGGCGCGCGGCGCTGTGACGGTGGTCGACGTGTGCACGGGCAGCGGCAACCTGGCGATCGCGTATGCGCACTACGAGCCGCGCGCGCGGGTGCTCGCCTCGGACCTGGAGCCCGAGGCGGTGGCCCTCGCGAGGCGCAACTGCGAGTTCGCCGGTGTCGCCGCGCGGGTCGAGCTGCGCACGGGCGACTTGCTGGCGCCGTTCATGGTCGGGGAATTCCTGGGCCGCTGCGACCTGGTGAGCTGCAACCCGCCCTACATCTCGGCGGCCAAGGTCAAGGAGATGCATCCCGAGATTTCGCGCCACGAGCCGCGCGCGGCGTTCGACGGCGGCGTCTACGGCGTCTCGATCCTGATGAAGCTGGTGCGCAGCGCGCCGCGCATGCTGCGGCCGGGGGGGTGGCTCGGCTTCGAGGTGGGCGAGGGGCAGGGGGAGCTGCTCGCGGGGCAGCTGCGCCGCAACCCGGCCTACTCGAGCGTCGAAACGAGCAGCGACTCGGCAGGGCAGGTGCGGGCCGTCTTTGCCCGCGCCACCGGAGGCGAATGAGCAACGGCCTGGACGCCGTTGCCGGCAAGGCCACCGCGCGCGGCCGTTGGCGGCCGGCGCGCTGGTGGCGCCTGCTCTACCTCGACTACCGGCGCTACCGCGCTGCGGGCGAGTCGTGCCTCGCCACGATCTTCCTCGCGCAGGGCTTCTGGGCGAGCTGCGTCTATCGTGCCTCGCGCGCCCTGGTGGAAGCGCTGCCGCCCGGCGTGCTGCGCGGCAGCGCGCGAGTGATCGCAGCCGCGATGCAAAAGCTGGTCGAGATCGCCACCGGCATCTGCATCCCGCGCAACACCGAGGTCGGCGGTGGCGTGTACTTCCCGCGCTTCGGCTCGATCATCCTCAGCCACGGCGACATCGGCCGCAACTGCACCATCGAGCAGAACGTGACCCTGGGCATGGCGGGCAAGGGCGCGAGCCGCGGCATGCCGACCATCGGCAACCGCGTGTTCATCGGCGCGCATTCCATGATCGTCGGCAAGATCACCATCGGCGACGACGCGCTGGTCTTCCCCGGCTCCATCGTTACGCGCTCGGTGCCGCCGCGCGCGGTGGTGATGGGCTACCCGGCGCGAGTGGTCTCCCTCGACGGCAGCTTCGACTGGATCGCCTACGACGGCATGGAGGACGATCCGGAGCGGCGGGAATCGCTCGAGAAAAGCCGCGCTAGCGGCTGAACAGCCAGTAGAACTCCTTCGCGTCGCCCGGCCGCGTGCCCCGCCACAAGAGCTTGCGCGCGCCTGCGGGCTCGGGCGGCTTGCCGCTCGACGTTTCCACCAGCAGGAGCGGGCAGTCCCGGTCGGCGGGTGCGCGGATGCCAGCGAAATAGTGGAACACCGCGCGCTGCGGCTCGCCCAGGTTGAGCGTCGCGATGCAGCCGGAGATGCCCTGGCGCGCGCGCTGCATGTCGGCGATCATGCCGCGGTAGCTCTTCGCGTGGTCGAGCCACGGCAGCCACAGCGTCATCGCCAGTCCCCACGCGAGCGTCAGTCCCGCGAGCCAGCGCACCGGCAGCGCGGGCTGAAGCCTGAAGCTCCAGGCCCATAACAGCGTTACTAGAAGAGCAGTGATCAGCGCGAGCCAGCCCACCTCGGGCGTGAAGCCCGGCGACTGCGCTTCGAGGAACGAGGGCCGCCAGCCCGAGAGATAGGCGATCCACGCCGCCCACAGGGCGGCGCCGATCGGGGCGAAGACCGCCGCCACCGAGCGGTCGATCCAGCGCGGGAGCGCTTGAGCGGCGTCGGCCGCGAGGAGCGAGAGCGGCACGAGCAGCGGCAGGCCGTAGAGCGTGCGCGCCGAAGAAGCGCCGCTCAGCACGACGAGCATCACCGCGAACGCGACGAGCCAGAGCTGTGCCGCGGGCGCGAGCGCGCGGCGCGAAGTCCAGAGCGCCCACGCAGCGAGCGGCCAGGCGGGCGCGCCGAACCACACCAGCGCCTTCACGTAGTGCCAGTGATCGAGCACGCCGCCCAGGCCCGCCGAGCCCGAGAAGCGACCGAAGTTGTTGACCCAGAACCATTCCTCGAAGAGCGCCGGCGAGGCGCGATAAAGGAGCCATGGCCAGATGAGCGCCCAGGGCAGAAAGGCCGCAGCGGCCGCGGGCCATGCGCGCCAGCTCTGCCGCCACGCGGGGAGCGCAAGCGCGACGAGCGCGGTAAGGCCGAGAACGCCGGGGCCGATCAGTCCCTTGGACAGAAACGCGACGCCCGCGCCCGTGCCCAGCCAGAGCCCGTTGCGAGCCGCAAGGCCGTAAAGGCCGATGGCAATACCCGCAAGGAGCGAGTTGTCGGTAAGGAGCTGGTGCGCGTGCTGCAGGTAGCCGAGGCACCCGGCGAGGAGGAGCGGCGCGGCGATGCGCCGGCCCGCGGCGACGTAGGTGAACCAGAGCGTGAGCGCGACGTAGAAGCCGGCGGCGAGCCGCGTGGCATCGTGCAGCGGCAGCGCCCAGCCGAACCCCTTGGCGAAGAGCGCCGCGGTCCAGAAGAAGAGCGGCGGCTTCTCGACGAAGGGCTCGCCCGCCAGTGTCGGCACCAGCCACTGTCCGCTCTCGAGGATGTGATAGACCAAGCCGAAGGTGTAGGCCTCGTCGGGCTTCCACGGGTCGTGGCCGACCAGGCCGAGCGCCACCCAGGCCGCGACCAGCGCCAGCGCCCATCTCCTGCTTGAATCAGCCGTGAAAGCCCCCATCTCTACCTTGGGAATTTGACGAAGCCCATAGAGATCAACCAGATGCGTTTCGAAAAGTTTACGACCAAGTTGCAGGAGGCGCTCGGCGAGGCGCAGAGCGCCGCGCTGGGAAGCGACCACCAGTACATCGAGCCCCAGCACCTGCTTTCGGCGCTTTTGAACGACCCCGGCATCGCCGGCCTTCTGGCCAAGGCCGGCGGCAACCTGGCTGCGATGAAGAAGGGGCTCGCCGAGCAGATCGCCCGGTTGCCGAAAGTCGAAGGTACACCAGGCGAGGTGCACATCTCCCGCGACCTCGCGCAGATGCTCAACGTCGCCGACAAGGAAGCGCAGAAGCGCGGCGACCAGTACATCGCCTCGGAGCTGTTCCTGCTCGCGGCGGTGCCGTTGCTGCAGGACTACGGCATTCGCAAGGCGACCCTGGAAAAGGCGATCGCGGAAGTTCGTGGCGGCGAAACCGTGCAGGGACAGGCCGACGAATCGCAGCGCGGCGCGCTGGCGAAATACACGCTGGACCTGACCGAGCGCGCGCGCCAGGGCAAGCTCGATCCGGTCATCGGCCGCGACGACGAGATCCGCCGCTGCATCCAGATCCTGCAGCGCCGCACCAAGAACAACCCCGTGCTGATCGGCGAGCCCGGCGTCGGCAAGACCGCGATCGTCGAGGGCCTCGCGCAGCGCATCGTCAACGAGGAAGTTCCGGAATCGCTCAAGAACAAGCGGCTGCTGGTGCTGGACATGGCGGCGCTGCTGGCAGGTGCCAAGTACCGAGGCGAGTTCGAGGAGCGCCTGAAATCGGTGCTGAAGGAGCTGGCGAAAGACGAGGGCAGCACCATCGTCTTCATCGACGAGATCCACACCATGGTCGGCGCCGGCAAGGCCGAGGGCGCGATCGACGCCGGCAACATGCTCAAGCCCGCGCTCGCGCGCGGCGAGCTGCACTGCATCGGCGCCACCACGCTCAACGAATACCGCAAGTACATCGAGAAGGACGCGGCGCTCGAGCGCCGCTTCCAGAAGGTGCTGGTCGAGGAGCCGAGCGTCGAGGCCACCATCGCCATCCTGCGCGGCCTGCAGGAGCGCTATGAAGTGCACCACGGCGTCGAGATCACCGACCCGGCGATCGTCGCCGCGGCCGAGCTTTCGCACCGCTACATCACCGATCGCTTCCTGCCCGACAAGGCGATCGACCTGATCGACGAGGCCGGGGCGCGCATCAAGATGGAGATCGACTCCAAGCCCGAGGCGATGGACCGGCTCGAGCGGCGGCTGATCCAGCTCAGGATCGAGCGCGAAGCGGTGAAGAAGGAGAAAGACGAGGCTTCCCAAGCCCGCCTGAAGCTGATCGAGGACGAGATCAAGCGCCTGGAGAAGGAGTACGCCGACCTCGAGGAAGAGTGGAAGGCCGAGAAGGCCACGGTGCAGGGCGCGCAGCACATCAAGGAAGAGATCGAGAAGCTGCGCCAGCAGATGGACGAGGCGAAGCGCAAGGGCGACTGGCAGAAGATGTCTGAGCTGCAGTACGGCAAGCTGCCGCAGCTCGAAAACCAGCTGAAGCAGGCGGAGAAGAAGGAGGTTTCGAAGCCCCGGCTGCTGCGCACGCAGGTCGGCGCGGAGGAGATCGCCGAGGTCGTGTCGCGCGCCACCGGCATCCCGGTGTCGAAGATGATGCAGGGCGAGCGCGAGAAGCTGATCAAAATGGAAGAGCGCCTGCACCAGCGCGTCGTCGGCCAGGACGAGGCGGTGCGGCTGGTCAGCGATGCGATCCGCCGCTCCCGGTCGGGCCTGGCTGATCCCAACCGGCCGTATGGCTCATTCCTGTTCCTCGGGCCGACGGGCGTCGGCAAGACCGAGCTTTGCAAGGCGCTCGCCGAGTTCCTGTTCGACTCGGCCGATCACCTCATCCGCATCGACATGTCCGAGTACGGCGAGCGCCATTCGGTCGCGCGCCTGATCGGCGCGCCGCCAGGCTACGTCGGCTACGAGGAGGGCGGGCAGCTCACCGAGCAGGTGCGGCGCAAGCCCTACTGCGTGATCCTGTTCGACGAGGTGGAGAAGGCGCACCCCGACGTGTTCAATGTCTTCCTGCAGATCCTCGACGAGGGCCGCCTCACCGACGGCCAGGGGCGCACGGTCGACTTCAAGAACACGGTGCTGGTGATGACCTCCAATCTCGGCTCGCAGATGATCCAGTCGATGGCGGGCAGCGACTACCAGGTGGTGAAGCTCGCGGTGATGGGCGAGGTCAAGACCCACTTCCGGCCCGAGTTCGTCAACCGCATCGACGAGATCGTGGTATTCCACGCGCTCGGCGAAGAGAACATCAAGTCCATTGCCAGGATTCAACTGAGAATCCTGGAGGACCGCCTGGCGAAGATGGACTACTCGCTGCAGGTCTCCGACGCGGCGCTCGCCGAGCTGGCCAAGGTCGGCTTCGACCCGGTGTACGGGGCGCGGCCGCTCAAGCGCGCGATCCAGTCCGAGGTCGAGAACCCGCTCGCGAAGTCGATCCTCGAGGGCCGCTTCGCCCCCAAGGACACGATCCACGTCGACTTCCGGGGTGGCAAGATGACCTTCGAGAAGGCTGCGCGGAGGACCAGGGCAGCGGCCTGAAATTTGCTCGGGCAACCGGGCAATGCGGCGCAAGCTCAATCTCACCCGGGCGGACCGAGTGGGGTACCTCGTCGGCGGCATCGCGCTTCTCGCCTGGGCCGTGCGGCGCCCCACGTGGTTCCGCGGCGGCGCGGCGGGGGTGGGCGGCTGGCTTCTCTGGCAGGCCTATACCGGCTCGAACCCGCTATTCCGCCCGCTCGGCATCCGCGTCAACCCGCGCCCGGCAGAAGTCGACGCGCACGAGACTATCGTGGTCGAGGACGCGGTCACGATCTCGCGGCCGCGCGCCGAGGTGTTCGCGTTCTGGCGGCGCCCCGGAAACCTGCCGCGGCTGCTCGAGGCCGACGCCGAGCTGGTACGCGAGCGGCCGGCGGTTGAGCTCGCCTGGCGCGGCGTGCGCGCGGGCAGGCTGGCGCACTTCGGCTCGCTCGAGTTTCGCGACGCAACCGGCGCGCGCGGCACCATCGTCGCCGCGCGACTCGAGTACGTGCCCTCCGGCGGCTCGCTCGGCGCCGCGCTCGCGCGCATGACCGGGCACGCGCCGCAGCGCTTGCTGGCCGAGAGCCTGCGACGCGCGCGCGCGCTGCTCGAAACCGGCGAGGCGCCGAGCACGCGCGGACAGCCCGTCGGCCCGCGATGAAGGCGGTGTGCTGGCATGCACGGCTCGACGTGCGGGTCGAGCGCGTGGACGACCCGGTGCTGATCAATCCGCGCGACGCCATCGTGCGCGTCAGCGCCACCGCGATCTGCGGCTCGGACCTGCACCTCTACGGCGGCTTCGTGCCCGGCATGCTGAAGGGCGACATCCTCGGCCACGAGTTCATGGGCGAGGTGGTGGAGGTCGGCCCGGCCGTCGCCAACCTCCGTCCGGGGGACCGCGTGGTCGTGCCGTTTCCCATCGCCTGCGGCAACTGCTTCTTCTGCCGTCGCGAGCTCTATTCGCTGTGCGAGAACTCCAACCCGAACGCGTGGATGGCGGAGAAGGTGTGGGGCTACTCGCCGAGCGGCGTCTACGGCTATTCGCACCTGCTGGGCGGCTATGCCGGCGGCCAGGCCGAGTACGCGCGCGTGCCCTATGCCGATGTCGGGCCGCTCAAGGTGCCCGACGGCTTGTCCGACGAACAGGTGCTGTTCCTCTCCGACATCCTGCCCACCGGCTACATGGCGGCTGAGAACTGCGGGATCCAGCCGGGCGACACGGTGGCGGTCTGGGGCTGCGGGCCGGTCGGCCTGTGCGCGATCGCCTGCGCGTTGCTGCTCGGCGCGGAGCGGGTGATCGCCATCGACCGCTTCCGCGAGCGCCTGCGCCTGGCGGCGCTGAAGCTCGGCGCCGAGACCATCGATTACAGCGAGGACAGCGTGCTCGAAGCGCTGCGCGAGCTGACCGGCGGGCGCGGCCCTGACGCGTGCATCGACGCGGTCGGCATGGAGGGGCATGCGCACCATTCGGTGGCGCACGCCTACGACCGGGTGAAGCAGGCAGTGATGCTCGAGTCGGACCGGCCTGCCGCGCTGCGCGAGGCGATCCTCGCCTGCCGCTCGGGCGGCACGATCTCGATGCCGGGCGTGTACGGCGGCCTGATCGACCAATTTCCCGTCGGCGCGATGATGAACCGCTCGCTCACGCTGCGCACCGGGCAGACGCACGTGCAGCGCTACATGCGGCCGCTGCTCGAGCGAATCGAGGCGGGCGAGCTCGACCCGAGCTTCGTCGTCAGCCACCGCATGAGCCTGGAAGATGCGCCTGCCGCCTATCGCCTGTTCCGCGACAAGCAGGACGGCTGCATCAAGGTCGTGCTGCGCCCCTAGCGGGCTCTTCCTCGTAGGCGTCCGGCGGACGCGTGCCGCCGACCGCGGTCTGCGGCTCCCCCAGCTTGCGCACCAGCGTGAACTCGGACGGGCTGATGCGGCCGTCGCCGTCGCGGTCGACCGCGATCCAGTTGCCGTCCTGTGCCGCGGGCGCGGCGAGCTCGGCGCGGCTCAGGGTGCCGTCGCCGTTGGTGTCGAGCTTGCGGAACGCCTCCGCCTTCGCCGCATCTGCCTCGGCGGCGAGACGAACAGATTCGCGCTGCTGCGCGGCCAGCGCCAGCGGCGCAAGCAATAAGACGAAGAGGAGGCTACGCACTTGCGCCGCGATCGCCCGAGCGGCGCAGCGGATGGCCGCGCTCGACGGTGGCGCCTTCCTCGCGCGAGACGAAGGCGGTGACGTCGGCATGCAGCTTGTCGACGCTGCGGCGCAGGCGGCGCAGCTCGTGCGCGATCAGCTCCGCGTGGTCGAACGACGGGCCGTATACCTCGTGCGACAGGCGCTCGGCGGCGCTGCTGGCCAGGCGCAGCAGCTCCGCGAGGTCATCAGCCGCGCTGAGCGCGCGGCTACCGGCTTCAGCATCCATAGGGGGCCGAGCATAGCCCTGCGGGTTGAAAGCGCTGCCCGCCGGCGACTGCGCCGTCCGGCGCGTCGTCAGCGCGCGACGAGACTAATCCGGACGCCCGGGATGGCGGGGGAGGCCTCGGCGCGGATGCGCTTGCTGGACTGCAGCAGCTCCTCCCAGAGGCCGTCGGTGTTCTTGCGGAACACCGTGTCCAGGTCGGGGCTTTGCACCGTCCAGAGCCCGCGGTCGATCTCGAACTTGAGCTCGCCCGGGCGCCAGCGCACGAAGCCGACGAAATAGCGGGCGTCGTTAGGCGTGGTCTCGATGACGTGGTCGATGGTGTTGGCGCGGAACGCCAGGTACAGGTCCTTCATCAGCGGCACCGCGCCCGCGCCGGGGCTGTGGTCGGAACGGACCAAGGCGACGAGCGCCTCGCGCGAGAACGGCCCGCCGATGTACACCGGGTCGGCGACCTTCTTGGAGGGCTCGTGCTCCGGAAACAGGCTGCCGAGCGAGCGCGGCGTCGGCCGGTTGAGGATCACGCCGACGTGGCCGCCGCTTGGCACCGGCGCCGCGATCAGCACCGTCTGGAAGTAGTCGCGGTCGCGGAACGCCGGGTTGGCGATCAGGATCAGCGCGTCGTCCTGCGCCAGTGCCGCATTGGCGAGGACGAGCAGGACGCCGGCGACGGCGGCGGAAACGAGCTTCATGCGGGCAGTATAGCCGCTCGCCGTGCGCGCGCCCTCACCCCGCGCGCCTTCTCGAGCAGCTCTTCCCACATTCCCGTGGTGTCCTTGCGAAACAGCACTTCCTCGGTGGCGCGCAGCACGTACCAGGCGCCCGAATTCATCTCGTCGGCGAGCTGGCGCGGCGCCCAGCCGGCAAACCCGGAAAAAATCCTCACTCGGGGATTGCGCCCGTTCATGCGCGAAAGCGGCAAGACGTTTTCGGGATGCATGCTGAGGTAGACGTCGGGCAGGACGCGGAACGCCGGCGCGCGCGGCGGCTCCTTCGCCGCGAACAGCGCGACCTGCACCTGGCGCATCACCGGGCCGCCGACCCAGGCTTTGCCGGCGGGGCGGTTGAGGATCACGCCGACCGTCGAGCCGTCATCGGACTGCGTCACCAGCACCACCGCGCGGCTGAAGTTCGGGTCGGCGAGGCCCGGCCTCGCGACGAGGAGCAGGCCATTCGGCTGAGCCAGCGCCGAAGCGGCCTCGAGCAGCGCCAGAAAGGCGAGCCACCGCATTGCGCTTCCGATTATCCATGCCGGGCGCGCTCGCGGCGCGGCAGGACGAGCCATAGGGCGGCGAACACGAGCAGCAGCGCCGCCGCCACGGCGACGCCGACGAGCGCACTGCTGGCGATGATGCTCGCGACGAGGTAGGCGTCGAGCCCCACCGCCAGCGCGAGCGGCAGCATGCCGGCGAGCACCATGCGGGAGGCCATCCAGACGAAGCGCTCGCTGACCTCCGTGGGCTCGGAAACGCGGTGCAGGGCGGCCGGCGTCATCACCAGCGCCATCGACAGCGCGGTCAGCACGATCGCCGCGAGGTGCAGCAGCTGCTCGCCGTATGACAGCTTCTCGCCGAAGCCCTGGTTGAATACCGCGATCAGCTGGAAGCCGAACAGCGCCTGGATGCCGGGCAGCACCATGCGGCATTCCTCGAGCAGGTGCGCGGCGGCCGAGTCGAGCGAGATCGTTTCTTTCTTGCCTCTGCCGGCGGGCTTGGGAAGGGACATGGCCATCGCCTAGCAAGTCCTAGTCCCCTTGGCGCAGGGTGCGGAAGGTGATCGAGCGTCGCAGGCTGCGCGTGGCCGAGATGCTGTGCTGCCATTGCCAGCGCGCGACGCCTGCCATGCGGTAGGCCGAGCGCGGCGCAAGCTCCCGGCCGGAACTCGTTGATCAGCGAATGGCGCAGCTCGGCCCGGAGATGAAGCCTTCGCTCGTCCTGCCGCGGGGTCAGCGCGCGACGAAGGCGAGCCAGGCGATGCCCAGCGCCGCGAGCGAGAACGCCACCGCGAGCGCGGAGAAGATCAGCACGCGCCGCAGCCGGCCTTCGGCGCGCTCGGCGGCTTTCTCCAGGACGGCAACGGTGTTCTCGAGCTGCGCCGCGAGCTCCTTGATATGCGCCGCCTGCTGCGACACCGCCGACTGCAGCTCGGCGATCTGCTGCGACTCGAGCTCCGGCGTGTTGGCGGCGGCCTCGGGCTTGCGGCGCGTGAAAGCGGGCTTCGCCGCCGAGAGAATATCGCCGACGTGCGGGATGACCGCCTTCAGGGCCGGGATCAGCCAGTTCGCCATCGAGGGAGGAATATCACCTTCCGCGCGAAAGCGACACCTCCGGCCGGCCTATCGGAGCCTACTGCGGCGTCAGGGTCGCGGCGATGAGCGCCTTGACGGCCTGCAACGCCGCGGCATGCGCCTTTTCGTCGTAGGCGATTGTCGGCCCGAGCTCGACGCACGGGTCGGCATAAGTGAAGGGCTGGCCGGTTTTCAGGTTCACCACCACGCCATTCTTCGTCTCGGCGAGCGGGCAGGAGCGGGTGGACTGCGACTTCTCCGCGACCACCGGCTTCTTGAACGCCCGGCCGTCGAACACGTGGTACGCGCCCGGGTATTCGGTCAGCGTCACATCCGCGCCTTTCGCCTTCAGCCGCGCGACGTATTCGCGGCAGGGCGCCACCGGCACGTAGTTGTCGGCCGCGCCGTGGAACAGGCGGATCGGATGCGGCGACACTTCCTCGTCGGCGATGAATTTCGTCCCGCACGACGCATAGAACGGGATGTAGGCGGCGAAGTCGCGCCCGCCGGCCGCGCCATGCATCTTCTGAAAGCGCTTCAGGCTCGCGTACAGGGCCGACTGCCCGCCGCGCGAGAAGCCCATCAGCGCGACGCGCTTGCCGTCGATGCGGGGATGCTTGTCGAGCACCTCGAGAGCGCGGTAGGCGTCGTAGGTCATGGCCAGGCGGCCGAGCACCGCCTGCTGGGTGCTGGTCTGCACGATGCCGCGCGCGGTGAAGGCGTCGACGATGAAGGTGGCGACGCCCACCGCGTTCAGCTCGTCGCCCCAGTCGACCACGTTGGTGCCGACGCCGCCCGAGCCGTGCAGCAGCACCACCGCGGGCAGCTTGCCGGCGCCCGGGCGCGGGATGCGCAGCTCGCCGGCGAGCGTCACCGGCTTGCCGTCCGTGCGGCCGTTCAGGAAATCCTGGTCGCTCATCGTCACCGACTGGAACGGAATCAGCTCGACGCGCGCGATCTGCGCGCTGCAGACGAGCGGCGCGAGCGCGAGCGCGGTTGCTATCGCCAGATGTACAGGTTTCATGGGTCTTGCCTCCTCTGCCCTAATGGTAAGTCAGCGACGTAGCGCGGCCAGTCGCGCAGCATCGTCGCGCCGAGCACGTGCAGCGCGAGCGTGCCGAGTGCCGCGGCGGCGAGGGCGGCAAGCACCAGGCCCTGGCTCTGGCGCAGCCAGGCGAGGACGCCGAGCAGGCCGATGATCGCGAAGTTCGCGAATACCAGCGTCACTTCCGCGCGGTGCAGGTTGAGGCGGATGGTTTTTTTGCAGCGCGAGCAGTCGATCTGCATCTGCGCCACGACCGTCTGGCTGAACTTTCGGGCGCTGAGGTCGGCTCCGCATGCCGGGCAGCGGTGGTCCATCTATCTGCGCAAGGCGAGGAACACGCCGATCACCATCAGCACGCCACCGACCACGCGGGTGGGCGTCAGGGAGACGGTCAATGAGCGCAGCAGGCCGAAGTGGTCGATCGTCAGTGCAGCCAGCACCTGGCCCGTGACGATCAGGGCAATCGCGGCGCCCACGCCCAGTCGGGGCGCGAGAAAGGTGATCGTCAGCACGTAGAAGGCCACGATCGGCCCGCCGCTGTAGCTCCACCAGGGCGCTTCGCGAAGATCGGTCAATGCTGGGAAACCCTGTCCGGACGCAAGCACGACCAGGCCGGTCGCGATGGCGGCCACCATGAAAAGCGCCAGGCCCGAGAACGGGACGTTGCCATGCACGGCCCGGCTCAGCGCCGCGTTCGATGCCGCCTGGATCGGGATCAAGGCGCCGCTAAGCAATGCGAGCAGGGACAGGAGCAGTGTCTTCATCGGATCTCCATTACCGCGCGGTGCGCACGAGCTCGACGCCGTCGACGACCATCTTCCAGCCGTCCCTGTCCTGATAGGGCGGGGTGGCGACCACGAAGCGCGTGCTGAACGGCCCGACGCCGACATGGAAGTCGTCGCCCTCGAAGCTCTTGATCGGGGCTTCGATAGTCGTGCTGCCGCCGCGCTCGACGCGCTTGTACTTGATCGAGCCGTCCTGGTTGATCAGGAGGTACATCGTCGGCTTCCTCGCCTGCCACTCGCCGACATAGCTGGACTTGTCGGCAGGCACGGGCCGGCCGCAGCCGCAGAGGAGAGCGGCCGACAGCGCAACGGGCGCGAGGCGCATTACTTGGTGCGGATCAGCACGGCTTCGACGGCCTCGAGCGGCACCACGGCGTCGAAGAATTCGCGTCCCGAGACGGCGCCGATCACGACGAGCTTGCCGTTGGCATCCTGCATCGTTCCGGTGAGCTCCTGGCCGCTGCGCAGGCGCAGCGTGACCCGCTTGCCTTTCTGCGCCGCGAGCACCGATTGCGCGTTGTCGCCCGGCGAGATCCTCACCTCCTGCGCGAACGCCCCGGCCGCAAAGACCAGGCAGAGAAACATGCAAAGAACCGGTCGCATAAGCCCTCCTACGGGTTTAAGTATCGCTTTTCTCCGCCACGCCGGCGATGTACCAGGACACCCAGGCGATCGCGGCGCCCACGAACGCGAGGAACAGCCAGAACCAGGCGAAGTCCCGGGCGCCGGCCGCCTCCTCCGGGTCGGAGATGCTGCCGAGCGAGCCGAAGCCGTCCACGGCGAACCACAGGCAGATGGCCGCGAAGATGATGGAAGCCAATGCCGCTATTCGGATCGAGAGCTGCATTCAGGGGCTCGTCTCGGGCGCGTAGCGGTTGCCCATCCGGGTCAGCGCCGCCCATGCCGCGAGGAAGGTGGCGAAGCCGATCAGTACGGCGACGTCCGCTTGCTCGGGCAGCAGCTGCAGCGCGGCCTGCAGCGCGGCAAGGCTCGCGCCCAGCGCGCACAGCGCAAGCAGCGCCGGCAGCCAGGCAGGGCCTTTCAGCACCGACAGGTTGCCGCAGCGGTCGCACCAGAACCGCATCAGGCGCCGACGTGCCGTCGGGATGCGCAGCTCTCCGACCGGCGCGTACCCGCTACGACCGCAGGAAGGGCATTGGAACCAGATCAGCGGCCAGCGCTGGAATCCTGCCGGCGCGGTCTTGCTCGGCGTCACCCTCGAATACTAATTGCATGCGCCCCGGGCGGGGCACGGTCACGGCACGAAGTAGCCGTTGACCCGCGGATGGACGCTGGTGATGCTGCCGCTGTCGTTGAGGATGCGGATGGCGCTGATCGGTGCCGCGTCTCCAAGCCGCACGCCGGTGCTGTAGTTAACGACCAGCACCTGTCCGGAAGTCGTCTGGTACGAGTAGCGGATCTCGCATGAGTTGGGCAAGCGCATCTCGCAGATGTGCACCAGCGCCGTTCCCGCGGGCTGGCCGAACAGGCCGCCCTGGTTGTGGATGTACACATCGGTGATTACGGCGCGCCTGCCGGCGGGCACCGCGATCTCGAAGAACTGGCCGCGGCCGAGGAGCGTGTTCGGCTCGACCGGCAGCGAGAACATGTCAGAGAACCCCAGCGTCGTCGCGCACGCGGAGAGGGCGAGGGCAGCAAGCATCGGGGCGAGCCACTGGGGAAGGCGCATCCGTCAATGCTATGCGCAGCCGAAACTGTGTGGTTATCCGACCGTCCGAATCCGATTTGTCCAGGCGGCTAGAATCGTCCTTCGATGCATTTCGACGCCCTCGTCGTCGGCGCCGGCTTCGCCGGGCTGTATCAGCTCCACGCCCTGCGCGACCGCCTGGGGCTGAGCGTCCGGGTGCTGGAGGCGGGCCACGACCTGGGCGGTACCTGGTACTGGAATCGCTATCCGGGGGCGCGTTGCGATTCCGAGAGCCACGCCTACCGCTATTTCTTCTCGCGCGAGCTCTACCAGGCCTGGGAGTCGAGCGAGCGTTACCCGGGACCGGAGGAAATCCGCGCCTACCTGGATTTCGTGGCGCGCAAGCTCGAGCTGCGGCGCGACATCCAGTTCAATAGCCGCGTCGTCGCGGCTTCCTTCGACGAGCGGTCGAGCCGCTGGCAGGTCGAGACCCAGTCGGGCGAGCGCTTCTCGGCGGACTTCCTCGTCGCCGCGGTCGGATGCCTGTCGGCGGCGAACGTGCCGGCGATCGAGGGCCTGGCCGACTTCCAGGGCGAGTGGTACCACACGGGGCAATGGCCGCACGAGGGCGTCGACTTCGCGGGCAAGCGCGTCGGCCAGATCGGCACCGGCTCGACCGGGATCCAGGCCGCGCCGGTGATCGCGCAGAGCGCGCTGCACCTCACCGTGTTCCAGCGCACCGCGAACTACAGCGTCCCGGCGCGCAACGCGCCGCTCACGCCGGAATTCAGGCGCTGGGCGCGCGAGAACTTCGACGAGATTCGCGCCGTCGCGCGCTCGACGGTGAACGGGCATGCGTTCCGCATCTCGGAGCAGAACGTCGCCGACGTCACGCCGGAAGAGCGCGAGAAGATCTACCAGGCGGCCTGGGATTACGGCGGGCTGCAGTTCCGCGCCGCGTTCCACGATCTGGTTACCGACCGGACGGCGAACGCGACAGCGGCCGAGTTCATCAAGGCGCGCATTCGCGCGGTGGTCAGGGACGCGGCAACCGCCGAGGCGCTGGCCGACATCGACCATCCCTATGCGGCGAAGCGCCCGCCGATCGACAGCGACTATTTCGAGACCTTCAACCGTCCGAACGTCTCGCTGGTGGACCTGCGCAAGGACCCGATCGAGCGCGTTACCGCGCGCGGCATCCGCACGCGCAGCCGGGAGCATGCGCTCGACGTCATCGTGTTCGCCACCGGCTTCGACGCCGTGACCGGGCCGCTCTTCAGGATGAACATCCGCGGCCGCGGCGGCCGCTCCCTGCGCGAGGACTGGAAGGCGGGGCCCGAGACCTACCTCGGGCTGCAGGTGCCGGGATATCCCAACCTCTTCACCATCACCGGGCCGGGAAGTCCTTCGGTGCTCACCAACATGCCCGTGGCGATCGAGCAGCACGTCGAGTGGATCACCGATTGCATCGGCTTTCTGCGGCGCGAGGGCATCGCCACGATCGAGGCTTCAGCGGACGCGGCGAAGCGCTGGGGCCGCGAAGTCGATGAGGCGGCGCGGGCAACGGTGCTGTGGGATGCGAAGCACTCGTGGTACTTCGGCGCCAACGTCGAGGGCAAGCCGCGCGTCTTCATGCCCTACGCGGGCGGCATGCACCGCTACGCGAAGACCTGCGCGGGAATCGCGGAGCGGGGATACGAGGGATTCGTGATGGGGCGCCGCCGGGCGCTGGTTTCCTAACGTCCGCGGTTTGCCGCGCGCTTCAGCCTTTTGTCGGCACGCGCAGGTAGCGGAAACTGAGCGCCAGCCGCGCACCCGGTCCATGCGCAGCCGCGAATAGCAGGCCCGCCGTGAACGTAAAGTGATCGACGAAAAACCCGAATTCCGCCTGATTTCCACTCCAATGCGACGGGCCGTGAAACGCAAAAGCGAGGAAGAGGACGTAAGCTGCCGCGAGCAACGCGGCTTCAGCGAAGTAAGCGCCGGTCAGCAGGCAAACGGCCAGCGCCAGCTCGAACAGCGCAGCCAACCAGGCAAGCACCCGAGAAGCAGGGAAGCCGGCCGATGCGATATAGGCAGCCGTGGCGTCGCTATCCGTCACCTTGAATGCCAGTGCCATGAGAAAGACGGCAGCGAAAATCAAGCGTGCCACGAGAACCGCTGCGGTGGCCCATGCGGGCGTTTGTGAATGGGTCGTCATCGGTACTCCTCGCAGCGGGGGCCGGCGTCAGCTGAAGGCGGGGATGCCGGTGATCGCGCGGCCGAGGATCAGCGCGTGGATGTCGTGCGTGCCCTCGTAGGTGTTGACCACCTCGAGGTTGACGACATGGCGGATCACGCCGAACTCATCCGAGATGCCGTTGCCGCCGAGCATGTCGCGCGCCACGCGGGCGATCTCGAGCGCTTTTCCACAGGAATTTCTTTTGAGAATGGAAGTGATCTCGACCGAGGCCGTGCCCTCGTCCTTCATCCTGCCTAGGCGCAGGCAGCCCTGCAGGCCGAGGGTGATCTCGGTCTGCATGTCGGCGAGCTTTTTCTGCACGAGCTGGTTCGCGGCGAGCGGCCGCGCGAACTGCTTGCGCTCGAGCACGTAGTTCCTGGCGCGATGGAAGCAGTCCTCGGCCGCGCCGAGCGCCCCCCAGGCAATGCCGTAGCGCGCCGAGTTTAGGCAGGTGAACGGCCCCTTGAGGCCGCGCACCTCGGGAAAGGCGTTCTCCTCCGGGCAGAAGACGTTGTCCATGACCACCTCGCCGGTGATCGAGGTGCGCAGGCCGACCTTGCCGTGGATCTTCGGCGCAGATAGATGTTTAAAGGATTTTTCCAAAACAAAACCGCGGATCTCGCCTTCGTCGTCCTTCGCCCAGACGACGAACACGTCGGCGATCGGCGAGTTCGAGATCCAGGTCTTGGACCCGGTGAGGCTGTAGCCGCCCTGGACCCTTTTCGCGCGCGTCTGCATCGAGCCCGGGTCGGAGCCGTGGTTGGGCTCGGTGAGGCCGAAGCAGCCGATCCATTCGCCGGTGGCGAGCTTCGGCAGGTATTTCTTGCGCTGCGCCTCGGTGCCGAACTCGAAGATCGGCAGCATCACGAGCGAGGA
>Ga0075424_100000006_pt1 | contig 97075 bp, 86 predicted proteins | sample SoiMethybrSBSTD3_FD_75301 | JGI IMG/M metagenome (GOLD analysis project Ga0075424, IMG submission 75301) | Bulk soil microbial communities from a Populus tree surrounding site in Tennessee, USA - Soil MetaG P. TD hybrid SBSTD3 | ecosystem: Environmental > Terrestrial > Soil > Tree plantation...
TCGCAGGTCGACGCCCTGAGTTAAGCGCAAGCCCAGGAAAAGCGTTTCTTCCAGTGCACTTTGGGCTGAGATTTCCGTTCGTTTCAATGGCTGATTCCCTAAGTAGCCATCCAGAGAATCCGCAGTAGAAAAGCGCACGCCTCCGGAAGCGAACCGTCGCGATTCTGTACCCGCATTTTCTCCATAGCCAACACCCTCCGCGTCTGTCTTTATCTGCCTACCAGCCGGCAACATGGAGTGCGCATCTACGCCGAAGCCGAGGTATGGCTGGCGCGTCCAGTATTTCAGGTTGTGGCGCGACTCGTAACCGTCTCGCGCGAAGTTGGAAATCTCATATTGCCTCACTCCGTCGGCTTCCAGCTGTTCACAGGCACTCAGATACAAGTCTGTCGTGAGGTCATCGTCGGGGACAAAATGCGCATGATACTTCGTGCCGCCCGCGATGAGCTCACGGCCCAGCCGTGAATCTTCATCTACTTCCAGCATGTAGACGCTGCTATGTGGCACCCTGCAAAAGGTAGCCTCCTGCAGGGAGATTTGCCAGCTCTCGACGGTTTGGTGCGGCAGACCGGCGATCAGATCAATGTTGATGTTGCAGATTCCAGCGGAGCGCAGGCGTGCCACCTCGTCGATTACCGTGGTTCGCTTGTGCAGTCGGCCTACCGAAGCTGCTTCTGCATCTACCAAGGACTGCACACCCAGGCTCACGCGGTTCACACCGCAACTCTGCAAAGCTGCGATCATTTCAGATGCCAACGTGCCCGGCGCGCATTCGACGGTAATTTCCGCCTCTGGCAAAACCTGGAAATTTTGCGAAATCGTGACAAATAGCTGCTGCAGCTGGGATACATCTAGCATCGTAGGAGTGCCACCGCCCAGGTACACGGAATCCACGACTGGATCGAGACGCCCTCCCATCTGTTCGGCCGTCTCGCTGGCGCGTGCGATCGCGCAGCATACGTGGTCCACGTAGCGTTGAAATACGGCCCGGGAAAAGACCTCAGAGGCGAAGTTGCAATAAGTGCACTTGGTCCGGCAGAAGGGAACTGAGACGTACAGCCCGAGCGGCATTTGATCCCATTATCCCACGTTACTGGGAGTGGTCCGGTAGCATCTGAATTGGTTTGAGGGCAGCGTTCAAGCAATACGAACAGCGTACGTTTAGAATGGCTGCCTCACTTTCGTCATGACTCCGCGAGTTGTCATCACCGGATTTGGCGTGGTCAGTCCCAATGGCATTGGGAAAGAGGCGTTCTGCCGTGCAATCCTGGCGGGGAAATCCGGTGTGAAGAGGATCGCGCGGTTCGACCCTTCCACGCTGCCGGTCCACATCGCCGGTGAAATTCCCGAGTTCGATGACCTTGCCTGGGTTGACGCGCGCGAGCGCAAACATGTTTCGCGCGTGGTGCCGCTGGCGATTGCGGCTGGAACAGAGGCCCTATGCGATGCCGGCGTGGATTTTGCTTCACAATCGATGGAGGAGAAGCGAGAGATCGGCGTGATTCTGGGCACAGGTGGCGGGGCACAAGAATTCTCCGAGGAGCAGTACCGGCTCTGGCATAGCGGTCACGTGAAGCAGGTCAGCATCTTCTGTATTCCCAGCGGCACCATGGGAACGATTCCCAGCGAAGTGAGCATGCGGTTTGGTTTCCGCGGCTACAGCCATGTAGTCACCACAGGCTGCACGTCGTCGACAGACGCGATCGGATACGCGCTCGATCATATTCGGGCCGGCGTGCAACGTATGTTTCTGGTAGGCGGCGTGGATTCGGCTATCACACCGGGCATCGTTAAGGGCTATTCACTGTTGCGAGCTCTAACGCAGTCCTGGAATAACGCCCCGGAGCGTGCCTCACGGCCCTTTTCCGCTGATCGCGACGGCTTCGTCCTGGCAGAAGGCGCCTGGATGTTCGTCCTCGAGGAGTATGAGCATGCTCGCGCGCGCGGTGCGCGCATTTACGCCGAAGTGGCGGGGTACGGTTCGACCTGCGAAGCCTTTCATCGTGTGCGCATGAGCGAATCCCCGGAAGAGCCGGCGCGTGCAATAACGCTTACGCTCGAAGATGCCAGCCTTGAACCTGAAGACATTCACTACGTTCACCTGCACGGCACTTCAACCCCGCTGAATGATCGTGTAGAAACTCGGGCCCTGAAGTTGGCACTAGGAGCGCGTGCTGAGCGAATTCCCATGTCCTCATTAAAATCCCAGATCGGGCATGCGCAAGGCGCCAGTGGAGCCGCCGGAGTGGCCGCCACTCTCGTGGCTATGGAACACAGCCGCATTCCGCCCACGATCAATCTGGACGTGCCCGATCCTGAATGCGACCTGGACTATGTGCCTGATGTGGGCCGCAGGGCGGGGATCGAGCATGCCATCTGCAATTGTGTGGGGTTCGGGTCCAAGAACTCAGCATTGGTGCTGCGAGCGGTCGCATAAGTCGCATAAACGGTTCCTTTAACAGGAAAATCTTCAACCTTTTCCATCCTCCCGGCTGACCATCCCATCTATTTAAGGTACCCTCTTGAAGTAGGCATCCATGCACGAAGAAGACGTATTGGGGAAGGCTTACGACAGCCGGTTGATGAAGCGGCTGCTGGCCTATTTGCGTCCTTATAAATGGCAGGTTGCGGTTGCACTGGGATCTATCGTAATCAAGTCAGGCGCCGACGTCCTCGGTCCCTACCTCACAAAAATTGCGGTAGATCGCTACCTCGTCAGGGTTCCTGGCCTGCGCTCGCCGTTTGACCGGTTTCTGAGCGATCAGCCGTTGGTCGGAATCGCCGAGGTTGCGGCGCTCTACGTGGGCTTGCTGACTTTCAGCTTCCTGCTGGAGTTCCTGCAAACATACTTCATGCAGTGGACCGGGCAGAAGGTTATGTTCGACCTCCGCAGCCAGATCTTCCGCCACCTGCAGCGCATGCACATTGGTTTTTACGACAAGAATCCGGTTGGACGTTTGGTGACTCGCGTGACCACCGATGTGGATGCGCTGAACGAAATGTTCACAGCTGGCGTGGTCTCGATCTTTGAAGATGTATTCGTGCTCGCTGGGATTGTGGCGATCATGCTACACATGGACTGGAGGCTGGCACTGATCACGTTCTCCGTGTTGCCTCTGATTGGGATCGCCACGAAAATCTTCCGCGACAAAGTTCGTGATTCTTACCGGCGCATTCGCATTGCGATTGCCCGCATCAATGCATACCTGCAGGAGCATGTCAGCGGCATGGTCGTGCTGCAGCTCTTTAACCGCGAGAAGCGGGCGTTCCATAAGTTTTCTGAAGTGAATGCAGTCCACATGGACGCTTTCAAAGACGCCATCATGGCGCATGCTGTTTACTACCCGGTGGTAGAAGTCCTGTCGGCAGCGGCCATTGCCGGTGTGATCTGGTTCGGCGGCAACGATGTGATCCGCGGTACCGCGACTCTGGGCGTGCTGGTCGCTTTCATACAATACGCGCAGCGATTTTTCCGCCCCATCCAGGATCTGAGTGAGAAATACAACATCCTGCAATCCGCCATGGCGGCCAGCGAGCGGGTGTTCAAGCTGCTGGATACTCCCGTGGAAATCACGTCTCCGGTGGTGACGAAAAAGCCGCAAGGTCCCGGCCGGATCGAGTTCGACCACGTTTGTTTCGCGTATCGCACGATTCCGGCAGACGGAGATGGCAAGTCCCATGTGGGCGCTGCCGGCCATCTGGGGACGGGCGTCTCGCCTGTCCAGGTCGAGCGAAGCTCGACAGCTTTGACAGACTCCTCCAAGCCTGACTGGGTGCTCCGCGATGTGAGCTTCGCCATCGAACCAGGCGAGACCGTGGCAATTGTGGGCCACACCGGCGCCGGCAAGACCACGATCATCTCCTTGCTGATGCGCTTCTACGATGTCCAGAAAGGCGCCATCAGGATTGATGGTGTCGCGATCAAAGACATGGACCTCAACCAGCTCCGTCGCCGATTTGGCGTGGTGCTGCAGGATCCCTTTCTATTCACCGGCACCGTCGAGGGCAACATCCGTCTCGGAACGCAATCGATTGCCGATGAAGACGTAGAGAAAGCCGCGGAAGACGTGAATCTCGCTGACTTCATCCGCAGTCTGCCGGGAGGTTTCAAAGAAGAAGTCCGCGAGCGCGGCAGCACGCTCTCAACCGGTCAGAAGCAGCTGATTTCCTTTGCCCGCGCTCTTGCCCATAATCCAAAGATTCTGATTCTCGACGAGGCGACCTCCAGCGTCGATACCGAAACCGAATTCCGTGTCCGCGACGCGCTCAGTCGCATGGTGCAGGGCCGTACCTCAGTGATCATCGCGCATCGACTTTCAACCGTGCAGCGTGCCGACAAAATCATCGTGATGCACAAAGGCCAGGTTCGCGAAATGGGAACTCACCAGCAACTGCTCGCCAATCGCGGCATTTATTACAAGCTGTACCAGCTTCAATATAAAGACCAAGAGATCGGTGTGGCGCGGCCGCCCTCGCCCACGAACGGCGGGTCGGGGTTGCCGCAATCCGAAGTTACTGCCAGCGCGGATGACTAGTCCCGACATTCTCTCAGGTACTCTCCCAATTCATATGGGACACACATTTAGAATTGTTGCCGAATGCGGATCCTGATCTCCGCCGGCGAAGCCTCGGGTGAAATGTATGGGGCGCAGCTTATGGAGACTCTGCGCAGGCAAACCAACTGCGCAGCTTGGCTTCGCCGAACCCTTCGACCTCGCTCAGGGCAGGCTTCCGAGGGCGGCCGCTCCCACGTGAGCAGTGCCGAATTCTTCGGCGTTGGCGGTCAGCGTATGCGCACCGCTGGATGCGACACCGTCATTGACGCAAAAGAGCTCTCGGTTGTCGGAATTACCGAGATTTTCGCTCACCTACCAAAAATTTGGGGGTTGTATCACAAGTTGATCGCCGAAGCCGACCGGCACAAACCTGACCTGGCCATCGTCATCGATTCCCCAGCCTTCAACTGGCGCGTGGCGCGTGCCATGCACAAACGCGGCGTTCCGGTCGTGTATTACGTCGCACCGCAGTTCTGGGCATGGCGTCAGGGCAGGGTCCGGCTCCTGCGCAAGTACGTCGACCAGGCTCTGGTTATCTTCCCATTCGAGGAGCAATTCTTTCGCGATCACGGAATCAATGCGACCTTCGTCGGTCACCCGCTGGCCGATCTGCCACGTCCTGCGATTGACCGAGAGGCTTACGCGAAACAGCATCAGCTCGATGCAGAAAGGCATTGGATCATTCTCATGCCAGGCAGCCGCAGAAAAGAAGTGCGCATGAACCTGCCGACCATGTTGGAGGCTGCTTCACAGTTCGGGCGCGCTTACGAATTCATCTTGCCGATTGCGGCCACGCTGGATGCAGACTTTCTGAAATCCTTGATCAAAACTCAAAGGATTACTCTGCTTCCTGAAGCTCTCCCCGCACTCTACCACTCTCGCGCCGGTATCATCGCAAGCGGAACTGCGACTGTCGAAGCGGCGATTATGGGTACTCCCTTCGTGATGGTCTACCGCGTGTCGCCGCTGACCTACTTGCTCGGCAAGCCGCGTGTAAAGGTAGCGCACTTCGCCATGGTGAACCTAATCGCCGGCAAGGAAGTTGTGCCGGAATTGGTTCAGCAGAACTTTACGGCCAAGAATGTTGCCGAAAGGCTTCAAGAAATTCTTCCCGACGGCGAGCCGCGTGACCGGATGATCGAAGGCCTAACCCAAGTGAAAGCCAGCCTTCGCGGCAATTATCGAGACGGACTAGATCCCGCCGAACGAGCTGCTGCCGCCGTACTTGAGCTGTACTGCAGCAAAGCTGGACCTTCCAATTCGTAGACTGCCCGCTCGGGATCAGGGTTTGCGAGCATTGCTGAACACCAGCTTTAGCCCGTCTGCGTGGAGGATTCGCTGGATCTGATTGCGAGCGTGCACCGCCCATGGACCAGTCGTGTCCAGCTTGATGTAGGCCCGCCAGTGCTTAAGAGCCTTGCGCGGCTCTTTGACTTTCTCGTACGCCAGGGCAACATTGTAGTGCGCGTCGGCGTATGTGGGCGCCAGCTGGAGCGCCGTGTTGTATGCCTGAATGGCCTCGACCACGCGGCCGGTTTCGTCGAGCACGTTACCCAGATCGAAGTAGGCCAGCGCATAGCGTTGATCAATTTCGATCGCGCGACGGTAATGCTTCTCAGCCGCAACGTAGTCCTGACGGTTGTAGTAAAGCGTCCCAACATTGATGTGGGCAGCCGCGTGATTTGGATCAAGCTCCAGGACGCGTTGGTAAGCAGCAATGGCCTGGGGGTGGTTGTTGGGGTCTTCTTCCAGAGCGATCCCGCGAGAAAAGAGCTCAGCAACATCAGTGCTGGAAGGTTCTGGGCTCACGACTATAGGTCCGGGAGCGCTGGTTAGTACCCGCTCACGTGTTGAAAAGTCGAAGATGAACTGCCCGGCGATCGGCTCTACAACCTTGCCCTGGTGCCGAAATGCAATGCGATGTCCGGTGATGAATGCACCCGCTTCGAGCAGGGGATTCTCCATCCCTGCGACCTGCTTTTGCATGGCTTCTAGCGACTGGCGAATCACAGCCGGGCGCACTTTCCGGTCGCACAAGTCCCGCACCTTTTTGATTTGCAGAAGGTCAAAAAACGAGTAGTTCTCCGAGGCGGCAACCAGTCCGGCTTTTTCCCAACTCGCCAACTGACGCGCCGTGAGCCGCAAGATGCGAAGTAGATCCGCTCGACTGTATCGGTACACGGATATAGGAACTCTGCGCGTATTATGCGTAGGTCTCTTCGCAGTAGCAATAGGAAACTAGTGCGAAGGGGAATCTTTTTCAGCAACTTGCAGCACTGCCGGTGCAAATCTCTGTGGAAGGCGTTAGAAAAATTCGTGCATATCCGTTGCCGCTGCCGAAGCTCCCGGGAAGTTGGTGACGCCGAGCGCTGAAAGTGTCAAGCGCAGCGTACTCTGATGCTGAAACAGGGTGGACGACTGAAAGCCCTTTTTCACTTTCGAACCGACCAGGACAGCCGCAACATGGCCTCCACCATGGCTTACATCGCTTATCTCCGACTCGTCAAACACAACTATGAGAAGGCCGTCGTTTTGGAATGAGGAACTGGAAAGCAGCGGGTCAATGTGCTGCTTCAGCCAATCATCAGCGTCGGCTAGCGTGCCGTCGTGAGCGTCATTGAGTGCGTTGGGCACGACAAAAGAGAAATTCGGCAGCGCTCCCGACGCGAGATCTGCGGAAAATTGCGTGAAAGGAACCAGATTGTCCGCCTCACTGGTGCCTACTACATCGCCGAGATAAGCAAAAGGGTTGTGATGCTTTAAGTACGGATAAGAGTCAGCTCCTGTGTATCCCGCCGATGGCAGATTCTCCGCGTAACACTTCCAGCTTTTTCCCACCTTTACCAGTTCGCGAACGATGTTGTCGTCGCCTACCGTCCCGGAAAATGAATCGTCGAGAGTTTCCACGTTGCCGGTGGTAAGCATGAAGTAGTTACCAATAGAAGGGTGAACATTGGCGTAGTATTGCGTTGCCAATCCGAACTGCGATGCCAGGCTGTTCAAATACGGCATATCGGAATTGCCAATGACCTCCGAATAGCTGTGGTTCTCTTCCACCACAAGAAACACATGCCCGAAAACTGGCTGGCTCGGAGTATTTGGACTTGTGGAACTGCCGATGCCGCCACCAGCGCATCCGAGGGCGAGCAGAAGAAGGCACAGACATCCGAAGCCGCAATGTCTCCCAGGCGGCATATATCGACATCTTGGATGTCAGCGAGTGTGAGGGGTTTGTTCGATATTCCGCAGTTGGCGGCTGAACATTTTTAAGAGAACCTTCTGCTCTAGCCGCTCATCATCGCTGTTCGTGCCCATTCTGCAGGTTGGCGAGCCGGTGCATTCCAGTGCGTCGCATGGCAAACAGGATTCCCCAGCCAATTACAACCGTGAGGCAAACCAAGCCCAACATGAGCGCCAAGAACCACGGCAAGCTAGGCCAGACTGTCTCCAGTGTGGCTCCGTATTTCAGCTCAATGCTCGTGGCCTTCGCGATCGCAACGACCACGGCCGCAAGAATGACCGACATTAAGAAAACCGTGGAACGGGGAAAACGAAACTCTGGACGCATATCGAACCTCCCGAATGGAACGCAGTCGTAGAAACCAACCAGGGTGCGAGTCTGCTCGCGCAACGCGCCGGACAGCAAACCTGAAAGCTCACGAGCGCAAAAGACGATGCGCGTGGCGAGGCATTCCCTCCGCACCACTCTTTCACTTTCCAGAAAGACGAGGGCCATCTCTCCGGCGAACTCGTGACGATAAGCAGCGGGATACAGATGGAGGAGGCAACGGTACAGATGGATCATTGGAATCAGGCCTCCCGGCGCGCCACGCGCACCGTCGCCAATCTCGTCAGATGCCTCATACGCTCGACCTCCACTTGCAGGTTTCGCCGCCCCCGTGACGTAAGACGGTACACCCGCCGGTCGCGCGGGCTTTCATCCTCGGCGAACCGCTCGATCCAACCTTGGGCGAGCAAGCGGCGCAACGCGCCATAGAGTGTTCCTGTGCTGAGCATCACGCGGCCGCTGCTCATCCGCTCCACATCTTTCAGAATGGAGTATCCATGCCGCGGCTGTTCCGCCAGGCTTAGCACCACCAGCATCACCGGTTCACTGAGAGGCAAAGCTTTCATATATGTCACGCTGCGATATGTCGTATAGCGCCATATTACCGGTAATAAGCTGTCCGCGTCAATCAATTTCTGCCATCGCTTAGCTTAGAGCCGGCCCGATCGCGCAATTATTGAGAGCGCTGCCTCTTGCACAACTGCCCTGATTGTGGTGAGTTGACAGGTCGCCTTCCGCATCGCAAACTGTTTCTAAATCGTCCCAGCCCAAATTGTGAATCCACGAACGAAAGGAAGTAAGTTGAATGCTTAACCTCCCCCAGATTTGGACAGATGAACGGGGCCAGGACATCGCCGAATATGCGGTGATGCTTGCAGTCATCCTGGTGCTCGTAGTCGGAACGATACGTCTGGTCGGCACAAACGCGAATAACGCTTTTTCCACGGTCAGCAGTTCGCTGCAGTGAAGTAGTCTCGAACCGCAGGACTCAATTTTCAATCCTCAACGAGCAAACAGATCGCGCTCTCCTCTGCGAAATTGACGGCAATGCAACCGGCTTAGGCGAAAGCGAGCCGGTTTTTCTTTTCAGGTTCAGAAAGGCTTCCTTAGGAATCATCCGCGACGAGATGGGGCTTACGTTTTGATTCCCACATCGATCACAGCCGGAACTGCAGAAGCTCCATCCTCAATGGCCGTCACCGGATCGATAAAAACCCAGCAGAGCGCACCGACTGCGGCGATTCCCGCCATTAGATAAAGCAGCAAATTCCAATCCCCGCCGGTGTGTTGCAGCAGATATCCGCCAGTCACCGGGGCGGCAAATCCGCCCAGGTTGCCCATCATGTTCATGGACCCGGCAACCGTCCCAGCACACCTTCCTCCCAGGTCCATACAGGCATTCCACGCAACCGGCATAACCAGGTCATTGGCAAAGCTGGCAAATCCCATGGCAATCATCGCGGCCAGCGGATCTTCAATGCGGGTTACCAGATAAAGCAGAACCGCAGTAAACACCATGGCGCCGGCTGCAATCACGCGGCGGCTCGCCGCAACATTTCCCATGCGGCGGGCGAGATAGTTCGCTGTGAATCCGCAGGTAAGGGAACCAAAGCCGCCAAGCAGTAACGGAAGCACTGCCAGCAGCGAAGCCGCTGTCGCTGTTTGATGGCGAAACTCCTGCAAGTAGGTCGGAAGCCAGGTAATGTAGAAATACCAAACGTATGAGAAGCAGAAATACTGCGCCCAAAGCAGCAGAACCGAGCCGCTTGAAACCAGCTTTCTCCACGGCACGCCACCATGTGAAAACGCAAGCGACTCCACTTCCTTGAGCAACTCGCGTTCGGCAGCATTCACCGAAGGATGTGTAGCGGGATCATCGCGAAACCAGCGTATGAAGAGAAAGCACCATACAATTCCGAATGCTCCAAACAAGGCAAAGGCCAGCCGCCAGGTCATGTAGTGGAAGACCAGCACAACCAGTGGCGGCGTAAAGGCGCCGCCCCACCGCGCAAATGCCCACATGATCCCCTGAGCGCGGGCACGCTCGGCCCGCGGGAGCCACACACTGAACGCCTTGGTGAGGTTTGGGAAACAACCGGCTTCTCCCGCGCCAAACAGGAACCGCACAATGCACAGTGAAGTGAAACTCCACGCCGCTCCTGTGAGCGCCGTGAATGTCGACCAGGCGAGCACGATTCGCACCAGCACACGGCGTGGTCCCATCTCGTCTCCGAGCCAGCCGCCAGGAACCTCAAATAGCGCATAGGAGAGTGCAAAGGCGCCGAAGACAAGTCCCATTTGCGATTTGCTGAGAGCGAGGTCGCGCGAAATCGGCCCCGCCGCCTGCGAGATCGAGACCCGGTCCACGTATGAAAGAACCGCGAGGGTGATCGCGAAAACAATTACCCAGTACCGCGCATGGGTCGGTTTCATTCGGCGCCTGGACGCTTCAGGATCTCTGAGAGTTTAGTTCGGATTGCTGCTACTGGCTACTGAATGCACAACCAGAGCACTGCGCCACGATGCTTAGGAAATTTCAGTCAAATGCGTAGAACTGCTCGTGAATGCAAGTTATCGCACGACTACGCTGACCCCGGCTGACTTCGAAACCGTACCGTAGGTCGCCTTCACGGACAAGTTATGGTTCCCCGTCAAAGCGAGGCTGCCAACGTTCACGGTGAAGGTTGAGCTCCCCGACTGTGTGATGGATGAGGGATTCAGGTTTGCCGTGATGTTGGCCGTAGTTCCTACCGGAGTGAGATTAACTGTCCCCACAAACCCGTTCATGGGAGTAACGGTGACCGTGAACGTCGTGGATGAGCCGCGAGACACTGTCCGGCTGGCCGGTGAAGCCGCTACCGTGAAATTGCCTTTCATGGTCACCACCAGCTTCACGGTAAGTGTGTGAGTCAGACCGCCGCTGCTCGCTGTAATGACAAGCGGGTATGTGCCCGGCAGCGTCGTGTTCTGGGTGGAAATGTTCATAACAGTGCGGCCGGATGCCGTCAGGGTTGCCGCTGTAAACGCCGCCGATACTCCCGCAGGAAGTCCGCTCACGTTGAACCACACCTCATTGACAAAACCGTTCAGCGGCGTAAGTACCACCGGGTAAGTTGTGCTGTTGCCCTCGACAATACTGCGGGACGTAATGCTGGTAGCGATCGAAAAATCGGACGGAGCTTGCGAGTATAGTTGTACGAATCTTGCGACTGATGGCACCCCGGAGTTATCGAGCAAGAACAGCATGTAGTAACCCGGCGGCGCGAGATTGCTTGTTGCCGGCGCCGTGGCCTCAACAGCGCCGTTCGCCACGTCTGGGCTAAAAGGCAACTCAATCAACCTCTGCTCCATATCGGAGGAATGAGTTACAGCGCCTGGCCGCACCAGCACAACTGACGCGATATCGTCGGCGTTCGGCGTCGAAACGGTTAAAGTTCCATTGTAGGGGACCCGGCCTGGGGCGCTGCTGATGATTGGCCTGTCAGCTAACACGCTATTGCCGTGCTCATCGACAGTGAATAAATACGGTGGCTGATACACCTCCATCTCGGTGCGAAAGCTACCTCGGACTGGATTGCCACCGGCCAGCCACACCGTTCCATCGGGGAGCAGCAGCGCTACGGAGTGGTACAAGCGAGGATAGGCATTGGCTCCAGCGGAAGAGAAGGAATTCGTCAGAGGATCGTAGAGATCTGCGTTCAGACTGGCGGTGTTCGCCTCTTCATCGTTCAATGAACCGCCTATTGCCAGCACCTTGCCATTTGGCAGAATGACCGCATTCATCTCAATCCTCGGCTGCGACATATTGGGTCCCCATTGCCAGCGCGGATTGGGTTGGGAGAGATCAATGACCTCGGTCGTCGCGGTCGAGGGATTTCCCCCGCCCATGGTCAGGACCTTTGCGGCATAATTGTTCGCCAACGTCAAAGGCAACAACACTGATGATCCGTAGGTTCGGTTGTTGGCGTAATTGGTGTTGGCCACGGTCGTCCATGTAAGCGTGGATGGATCCAGGAGGCGGGATGTAACGGTTGGCCCGGAGTAGAACAGCTTCCCGTTCGGCAGCACGTACAGGCGGGGATAAAGAGGTGGTGTCCAACCCGCCCCGACCGGACCACTCCATCCCGCGCCAGGCGTGTAGATCTCCATGGTGGGAGTAGTCGCCCCATTCGCATCCAGGCCCGAGAACAACAGAACCCGTCCCTCCGGCAAGAGCGTTGCCGTCGGATACCAGCGCCCGTATTGCATCGGCCCTAGATCGGAGAAGCTGCCCGAGGATGGATCGAATAGTGAGACGTTCGGCAGGCCTTTGAAGGGATAGTATTGCAGATTCCCGCCTGCGATGAACGGGCGTCCATCCGGCAGAATCACCATGGCGTTGCAGAACATGTCCCAGGAAACCGATTGAGTCGTAACTGTCTCGCTCACCGGATCCCATATTCCCGCTTGAAAATTGCTGGTGACCACATTACCGGAACCGGCGATAACCAGCACACGTCCATCATTCATTAATGCGACGTGAATGGGATTGATCTCCATTCTCGTGGGCAGCGTCGTCCACTGGCCCTGCACGTTAGCCTGCGCGGCTGTATCGGAAGTCGTGAATATCGCAGCGCAGAGGATCGCAAGTAAGAAAAAGACGCACTTCAACTTCATCTGCAGGCCTTTACGACGAGGGCACGACTCGGGGGGATAACCTGCTGGGGGAAAGCCAAGTCCGATTCAGGACTCGAAGCTGGGACTTCCACTGAGCCGCCCCACTGCCGTTGCCGAAGATTGTGAGGTGAGAAGCTAGATTCAGTCAACCTGAATAATGGTTGCCAAAGCTGGCCGTTGGCACAGTTCGACTCGCCTGTAAGCTGGTGAAAAAGAAGCGATCCGAGTGCACCCTCGGGCAGGCTTCAGGGCTTTCTTAGAACCCTGTGGAAAACTTGCGCAAATCTTCCCAGCTCAAGACCTCAGAATGTGGTTGCCACGGTAAACCGGAAAGTCTTGCGCGGCTCTCTCAACTGAAAACGTGGAGAGAGTGTCTCCACGGCTTGCTGGAAAGTAAAATCGCCAGCCGCTCCCGGCGGGAACATATCTCTTGTGATCGGCACCTGCCCTCGCGCGGTCGTGTCGAGCCGGAGCGGGTTATACGCCCAGTACACGCGGAAAGGCGCATTGATAACCGGCAGAAAAACTTGAAACTCAAGTCCAGTCGACATCCGCGGAACCCAATTCGTATCGCCCGAAATATGTAGATTCTGAGAGAACAATGGAATTGAGGACTCACCCGGTTTCTGGCCTCCGGTGCAGTTCAAAGCAATATCCAGCGCCGGGCAGCCAAATATGCTGTTATTGATACGGGCCAGTTGTCCCGGATTAATCCGCAGTTGTGAGTTCCGCAAAATAGGATTGATTCCCGTATCAAGGAATGGAACTAGGGCAACTGGGCCTGCAATGTAAATTCTGTATTCCAAGTTTGTAGCCAGTTGCAAATCGCCACCGGGAAAAACGATTGTCTGCACGGGAACAGGGATGGTGTAGGTTCCTCTCAAAGGATTCCCGGGATCCTTGGGAACCAGGGAGCCGTCAGGGTTGCGCAACGCAACCGCGGACGTAGTCGGCAAGAATGCCACCGGCGATACTGACCTGATATCGAAACCTCTTATGTCGTTCTCTCCTCCCAGATAGAAGCGCTCAAACGGCGGCGCTACCACACCGCCATAGCCTGTGAGAAATGATGCTTGAAGGTTCAACCCAATGGCATTTCGTTTCTTCTGCACCGGTGTCCAACGCGTGAACTGCAGGATCGGGCGCACGGAACGTACGGTTCCTCCCAGTCCCGCGATTTCGCCTGCAAGATAAACGCGTTGCCCGCTGTGCGGGGAGAGCGGGCTGTCAATCGTGCTGAACGAGAAGTTGGGAAGCACTTTGCTGGTAATGATCCCATTGAGTGAATTGGGACCACTGATGCCACGAAACGCCAGGTTCGTAAACAGTATCTTCGAGGCGTCGCTGACCGCCACCAGCGATGACCTGTCAAACGCGTAAGTCAACCCAACACGTTTGAAAGAATGATGCAGCTGATAGCTGACCGAGGTCGTGAACCCGGCGCTTGACTGAGTGTAATTCTGCAGGTTCTGCAAAAATGGTGACGGCAGGTTAATCTGCTGACCGGTCAGGATTGCTTCCTGCCGAGCCTGATTGAAGTTGAATTTTTGCGTATAGATCGTGAAGCCGCCCTGGATCGGGCGATCGAACAAATAAGGCTCGGTGAATCCAAACACTAGGTTGCGTTGGCTGTTGCCGATGCTGGCCTGCACCGTCAATGTCTCTCCTAATCCGAGAAAATTGTTCGTACTGTAGCTGATACCTATAAAGGCCCCGGCCAGCCCACTGACGCCTCCGTTCAAACCAATGCTGTTCTTGCCCTTCTCCCTAACTTTCAGAGTCAGATCAACTTGGCCGTTTTTTTCGTCGACATGCGTTTCCGTAATGTTGGGATCCTCTGGCTTGAGCTGCTCGAAATATCCGAGCTGGTTCAAACGCAATAAACTGAGTCTCCAAAGTCGCTCGTTATATAGCTGTCCTTCTTCCAAAGCGACTTCTCGTCGAATGACTTTGTCGCGGGTCGTCGTATTTCCCTGGAACTCGATGCGCCGCACGGTAAATTGCTTTCCCTCGTCCACGTCGATTTCGAGCTTTACCAGTTTCTTGTCCTCATCAAAAGTCGTGTTAGGAACAGGCGTGAAGTTGATGTAGCCGTACTCTTTGTAAGCATTGCGAAGATTGTCCAACCCTTTAGAGACCTTCTCCCGGCTGAAAATCTCCCCATCCTTCATCGGAAAAAGTGAACGCAATCCGGCGGGGTTCGGAAAGGCCTTCACGTTCTTAAAAGTGATACTCCCCAGGCGGTAGCGGTCGCCTTCCTCGATCGGCATGATGATTTCCACAGCCTTGCCCGGCCCGGGAATGAGTAATGGCAGGTGAAATCCGGGGTGGCCGGTGTTGTGGATTTGAGTCTTCGGTTCCTGCACCAGAACTTTGAAATATCCGCGATTCTGGTACTCGGCGCGTACTCGTTCTGTGTCTTCGTCCAGCTTGGTGGCGTCGTAGGTCTTTGCGAACAGATTTTCCAGGAAGATCGAATGCGGGATCCCGATCGGCCGCAGGTTCTTCATCGCACGCCGCAGGGTTCGGCTGCTCAGGTGCTTGTTGCCTTGGAACGTGATCTTGCCGACCTTAACCTTGGGCCCTTCCTTCACGACGAACGTAACACTCACCTTGGCTGGCGGAATTGGCCGAACCTCGGTCCGCACGGTTGCAAATTGCCTACCGTGCTCGGCCAGCAGCTCTTTGATCGTGACCTCGGCCTTCTTGACTTTTGTAGGGTCGTATTGGCTCTCCGGCGACAATCCTACTTTTCGCTCCTTAAAACGATCGAGGACATCGCTCTTGGAAACCGAACTGAGTCCCACATATTCAATTTGGCTGATTGTCGGCCGCTCCTTCACATAAATGTGAAGCACCCAGCCTTTCGCAATCTGTTCGCGTTCGATGCGAATATCTTCGAAGTAGCCTGTATTCCAAAGGGAATTGAAGTCGCGCTCAATAGCAGCCTGATCGTAAACATCGCCTGGGCGGGTAAAAATGCGGGCGCGAATTGTTTCTGCTGGGATGCGACGGTTGCCGCGGATATCGATATTTGCGATGACGTCCTGCTGTCCGAAACCCGTGGCGCAAAGAAGCGCCGTCAAAAGCAGCAGCAGCAGCCCATGAGATGGGGGCTGCTGAATAGCCCCGCGATGTGGCCGGACACGACTCGGCCTGCTCTTCGTCACTGCAGGGCTATCCTGTTGAAAACGAAGAATTGCACTACCTCAGCTTCCTCAATTATGGAAAACCGCAATTATACGGTAGAGCCTTGAAGAGCGTCCAAGCCGCGCATTTCAGTTGCCCTTCGGAAAAAGCAGCCTCGCGAGCTCCTCTTCAGACAAGACGGAATTAGAAGGGGCAGAGTTGCCTCACGCCGAACTTTTCTGCAGTTAATTCGGTGAAAACATCACACTAGCGGGCTCGACCTCAACCAAAGTGGAATAGAAAGTGGCTGCATTGCCGAGGTCGGTAAGTTTTTCGCCCGTCAAAACATTAATATTGATCTTTCCTGGACTTAGTTTTGCCCAGTGTAGTCGTGCCGAGACTACTCCCTGTTGCACTTTTCCGCCCACACGTGCCGTGAGGAGAATTTCTCCGCGTGAGTTGAACACGCGCACGGAATCGCCGTCATTTATGGCTCGGGCCTGCGCATCAGCGGGATGCATCTCGAGCAAGCCAGGTTCTTCCATCTGCTGAACTATCGGCAGATTTGAAAACGTGGTGTTGAGGAAATTGTCAGCTTTGCGGGCCAACAGTTCCAATGGGAAAGACTTCGCCTGAACGCTGTACCTCGATTCGAATGTGGGCTTGAACTCGATAACGGGGTCAAGCCCCTTTGCTTTCAGCGTCTCGCTGTAAAGCTCCGCCTTCCCGCTAGCCGTCCTGAAGTTCCCATTTGCAAAAGGCAGGAAGTATTCTGAGAACTGTTTTTCAAAATTAAGCCGCACGTGACCTTCCTCTTCCAGCCGCTCGCGATCAATTCCCTTCAGCCAGGGATTCGGCGAGCTCAAGGCAGTGTCGATCATTTCATCTACTGAGTCGCGGAAGCAGTCTTCCTCGAAGCCCATTCGTATCGCTAACGCCCGGAACACTTCCACATTGGACCGGCATTCGCCCAAAGGCGGGATCGCCCGGTGTGACATTTGCAAGTAGTAATGACCGTAAGCCGCCTGCAACTCCTGGTGCTCAAAAAATGTAGTCGCCGGCAGAACGATGTCCGCGTAGTCAGTCGTGTCGGTAAGGAATTGCTCGTGTACGACCGTAAACAGGTCTTGACGCTTTAATCCGCGGACTACTTCGTTATGGTTGGGACACACCGCTGCCGGGTTCGAGTTGTAAACGAACAAGGCCTTTATCGGCGGCCCGGAAAGCGTGTTGAGCGCTTTCCCGAGTTCGACCATATTGACCGTTCGGGCGTCGCGTCCGAGAGCTTTATGCATTAGTTCCGGTTTTTTGAGAGCAGCCTTATTCAGTCCGAAAGCACCACTGATAGAGAGCTGCAAACCCCCGCCGATTTCCTTCCACGAACCGGTGATGCAAGGCAGCATCGTGATCGCGCGTGTCGCCATACCGCCGTTCTGACAACGCTGTAGACCGTAATTCACCCGAATTGCCGCGGGCCGGATAGTGACATAGTCGAGGGCCAGCCTCCTGATATCTTTCGCGTCAATGCCTGTCCAGCGAGCCGTGTACTCTGGCGTATACTGCTGGACCTTGTCACGCAGCTGTTCGAAACCTAGCGTGTAACGCGCCACATAATCAGCGTCATAAAGCTTTTCATTGATGATGACGTGCATCATCCCAAGCGCGAGCACGACATCAGTTCCGGGATTGATCGGCAGATACCAATCCGCGCAACCCGCAGTCCGCGTGCGATAAGGATCAATAACCACTAGCTTCGCCCCGCTACGCTTGGCTTCCTGGATGAACGGCCAAAGATGCACGTTGTTGCCATGGATATTCGCTCCCCACGCAATGATGTAACGGGAGTGCTTGAACTGTTCCGGTTCTGTACCGATCTGCGCACCGAGGACTGATTCGAGTCCCGTGTCGCCCGCAGTTGAGCAGATGCTGCGCTCCAACTGCGACGCGCCGAGGCGGTGGAAAAACCGGCGATCCATGGAAGCGTTATTGAGCACTCCCAGCGTTCCGCCATAGGAATAAGGAAGGATTGCCTCGCTGCCGAATTCGGACGTTATTTGTCGAAAACGGGCCGTGATCTCATCCAGCGCTTCGTCCCAACTGATGCGCTCAAAGCTCGCCTGCGCTTCAAGTTCGCATGCTGGTCGGGGCAGAAACGCCGATGTGGGCACAAGCTGTATAGGGACGGGCGCTCCCGCCCGTCCAAGCCGGGCAAAGCCCGGCAGGCATCCCTTGGGAGCAATCCGCTTCATCGGATACAGCACGCGTTCGGGCGAGTACACCCGATCCAGATATTTCGCCACCTTGCCGCACAGAAACCCTCGGGTGACCGGATGCGCAGGATCGCCCTGGATATTGGTAGCGCGGCCGTCCTCGACTGAGATCAGGACGCCACACGCGTCAGGACAATCGTGCGGACACGCGGCATGCACGACCTTTTTCATTCATGAGGATTATATCTGTAGCTTGATTCGGGAAGAGCAGCAGAAATGGTGAGCGGACGTGCGTGAACCTGGAAATCACTTAATTTCCAAGACTTCTTTCTCCTTGGCTTTGCTCATATCTTCCATCTTCTTGATTTCATCATCCGTGAGCTTCTGAATCTCTTCCATCGCGCGCTTCTCGTCGTCTTCGGTGACCTTCTTGTCCTTTAGTGCTTTCTTGATCGCCTCATTACCATCGCGGCGGATGTTGCGCACGGCGGTCCGGTGTTCTTCGAGGACTTTATGTAAGTGCTTGACCATGTCGCGCCGGCGTTCTTCGGTGAGCGGAGGAACGGGGACCCGAATGATTTTGCCGTCGTTCATCGGATTGAGTCCCAGATCGGCGGTACGGATGGATTTTTCAATCGCGCTCAATGAGGTGGGATCAAACGGCTGCACGGTAATGAGCTGCGCTTCCGGCGCGTGCACTTGCGCGATCTGATTCAGCGGCATCTGCGAGCCGTAGTATTCAACGTTGATGGAATCCAGCATGTGGACATTGGCCCGCCCAGTGCGGGTAGCAGCCATCGCCTTGCGGAAATCCTCAACCGCCTTATCCATCCGCGTCTTTAACTGAACGTAGACATCTCTCAACGCGGGAATGCCAGCCATACCAGGTTGAGCCATCATTTAGCTCCAGAAAGCGTCAGAAATCAAAACGCCGAATTATAAACTGCAAACCTGCACCAGGCCACGCAATTGGCGTGTGTCTTGCGAGTAAAGCGGGTCCTTAAGCGCTCACCAGCGAGCCAATCTTTTCGCCGGTCACTACTTTTCGAATATTTCCATGCTGATTCAGATTGAAAATGATAATCGGAAGATTATTGTCCTTGCAGAGAGAGATGGCAGTGGAGTCCATCACCTTGAGGCCCTGCTTCAGCACTTCCATGTAGCTGATCTCGGTAAATTTCTTGGCGTTTTTCACGATGAGCGGGTCGGCATCGTAAATGCCATCCACCTTCGTAGCCTTCAGAATGGCGTCAGCTTTGATTTCCATAGCGCGCAGCGATGCGGCAGTGTCGGTAGAAAAGTAAGGATTGCCTGTGCCCCCGGCAAAAATCACCACGCGTCCTTTCTCCAGGTGCCTGATCGCGCGCCGCCGGATGAAAGGTTCGGCCACCTGATTCATCTCGATCGCGGACTGCACGCGGGTAAAGATTCCCTGCTTCTCCAGCGCATCCTGCAAAGCCAGGCCGTTGATAACCGTGGCCAACATGCCCATGTGATCGGCCGAAACACGATCCATGTCGCGCGCCTGCTCTGCCACACCGCGGAAAAAATTCCCGCCTCCAACCACAATGGCAATCTGCACCCCGAGCGAATGAACATCCGCCAGTTCAGCGGCGATTTCGTGGATACGCGCCGCCTCCACGCCAAATCCCTGGCTCGCAGCGAGAGCCTCGCCGGATAATTTCAGCAAAATACGCCTGAAGATTGCTGTCGCCATGTCCTAATACACCGAAATGAACCTAATAAACTATTTCGCCGCAGGTGTGGCTGCCTCGCCGCGGTTGTCCGGATTCGTCTTTGTGAATGCGATCGTGGCCCCCGCTTCGCCGACCTTAAAGCGCGCGAACCGGCGCACCGCAATATTTTCGCCCAGCTTGGTAATCTTCCCTGCAATCAGCTGCGCGATCGAAATGGTCTGATCCTTGATGAAGGGCTGCTCGTAAAGGCAGACCTCTTCATAAAATTTGCCCATCTTGCCTTCGACAATCTTTTCGACCACTTGCGGGGGTTTACCGGTGCTTGCGGCTTGTGCCCGGTAGATGTCCTTCTCGCGCTCGTAGGCCTCAGGCGTGACATCTTCTTTGCGGACGAACTTCGGATCGCTGGCCGCAATGTGCATGGCAATATCGTGAACGAGCTCCTTGAAGTCCTCGGTCCGGGCCACGAAGTCGCTCTCGCAGTTCACTTCCACGAGTACTCCGATTTTGCCCCCGGCATGAATGTAGCTCTCGACCGCGCCTTCACTGGTCACGCGAGCGGACTTCTTGGCCGCCATTGATACACCACGCTTGCGCAGCAGAATCACCGCCTGCTCGAGATCGCCCTTGGCCTCGGTAAGCGCCTGTTTACAGTCCATCATCGGCGCCCCGGTCTTTTCCCGGAGTTCTTTCACTTGCGCAGCAGAAATATTCACGGTAGTTGTGCTCATAAAATTCGTCGTTGGTCATTCGTCGTTCGCGACAACCGCTCATCCGGAGCTAAAGAAGAGCTAACGACGAAGACGAACGGCCAACAAGGTTCCTACAAACTTCGACCCGCGCCGGACGACCCGTCGCGGGTCCATTTTCGCTCAGAGGCTAAAGCCCGGATCGTTTCTATAAATGATGGCCGAAAACCTGATATCGCTCTAAAAAGTCTGGGTCTCCTGCGGGACTTCGTCAGTCTCATCCGTTGCAGCGGCCGCAGCTTGTCTGCGCGTTCCCTGGCCGAGTACATCCTCCATGCTGATGTCATCGGATTCCCCGCCAGTTGCGTCTGGCGCACCTTCTATCGGTGCTTCCATCGCCTGCTCGGCTTGCTGGACGGCGCCAATGCCCGCGGCCAGATCAGCAGCCTGCTTGTCGCTCATCAGTTGCGCGCCTTCGACCACAGAGTCGGCAATCTTCGAGGCGAAGAGTCTGATCGCCCGCAGCGCGTCATCATTACCCGGAATGACATAATCCACTTCACTGGGATCGCAATTTGTATCCACGACCGCAATCACAGGGATGCCAAGCTTTCTCGCTTCACGAACCGCAATCTGCTCTTTGTTTGAGTCGATCACAAAAACAGCGTCCGGCAGGCGGTTCATGTTCTTAATGCCGGCAAGATTCGCCTGAAGATGTTTGCGCTCGCGCTCCAGCTTGATCACTTCTTTCTTCGGCAACAACTCGTAACGCCCGTCAGTGGCCATGTCATCAAGCTCTTTGAGCCGCTTCACCGACTTTTGCACCGTTACCCAATTCGTGAGCAATCCGCCCAGCCATCGCTGGTTCACATAAAACCCGTTGCATCGTTGGGCTTCTTCCGCAATCGCATCCTGCGCCTGGCGCTTGGTGCCCACGAAGAGCACAATCTTCCCTTCGGACGCCAACTCGGCGACGAATTTCGACGCCTCCTTAAACATCTTCAGCGTCTTCTGCAGATCGATAATATAAATCCCATTGCGCTCTCCGAAGATGTACTCCTTCATCTTGGGATTCCAGCGCTTGGTCTGATGCCCGAAGTGTACGCCCGCTTCGAGCAACTCCTTCATCGTGATATTAGCCAATCAACCTCCTCATTTGGTCTGCATCCTCCGCGTTCACTACCGCTCGGGATTGCCATTCCCGTCCCCGCACCGCCGGCACGGGAAGAATTGAACACCTGAAATCAGTTGCTAGTGACTAGTTGCCGGTTCTCGTGACTAGCCACTAGCAGCTAGTCACGAGCAACTGTTTTACCGCTTGCTGTACTGGAACCGTTTTCTCGCACCCTTCTGTCCGTACTTCTTGCGCTCTTTCGCTCGTGGATCGCGGCTGATAAGACCCTCGCTCTTCAGTTTCTTGCGCAACTCCGCATTGAATTGCAGAAGCGCGCGTGCAATCCCTAGCTTCACAGCATCCGCCTGGCCGGCAACACCGCCTCCGCGCACGTTTGCAATCACATTAAATGTGCTTGCGGTTTCGCTGGAGTGCAATGGCTGCCGCGCGCTCGAGCGCTGAGACTCGGTCACAAAATACTGATCGAAGGGACGCCCGTTAACTTTAAAATCGCCCGTCCCAGGACGCAAATAAACCCGCGCAATCGCCGACTTGCGCCGGCCTGTACCGTAGTATTGAACTATTTCTGCCATTCTGATTTTTAACTCTTTTCCAAAAGGCTTACGCCAGGGCCCGGGTGGCCGGTTGCTGCGCCTGATGCGGATGCCTCTCCCCTCTATACACCTTCAACTTGCTCGCCATCTGCCGCCCGAGTTTCGTCTTGGGCAGCATGCGTACAACTGCTTGCTCCACGATTCGCTCCGGCCGTCGCTCCAGCCGTTTCTTGAAATCCTCTGTCCGCAACCCGCCCGGATAACCAGTGTACCGCTGATAGACCTTCTCTTCACTCTTCATCCCGGTAACCCGGAGCTTGCCGGCGTTGATCACGATCACGTGATCGCCCGTATCAAGAAACGGGGTGTACCTCGGGTTTTCCTTACCCATTAGAATGTGCGCGATCTGGGAGGCCAGCCGCCCCAAGGTCTGTCCTGAGGCGTCCACGACGTACCACTTGCGCACAATTTCCCCCTGCTTGGGGAAATAACTAGACATTCGACTCTCCAAGAATAAAAACGCAAATGAAGACCGCTGAGTACCCACTAACGCGCTGGAAAGCGCAGGGAATCAGGCGGGCAACTGCAGGACTTCCAAAGACTTAAAGATAGCTTAGCCTGCACAGAATTGTCAACGAAGACCTGATCGGTTGCCACACTCAGGCGGCGATATTGTTAATCAGAAGTCTGGCTTTGGTGACTAAAACAATGACGGATTCTGTCTTCGCGACCATAGCCGAGATGCCGGCAGACCGCGCCTCTTCTTCACTGAACTTGTCGCTATAGTTGCTGAACATGATGACTGGTACGTCGGGTAATACTCTCTTGATCGCACGAGCGGCATCCAATCCGTTCATTACCGGCATCGAGAGATCCATCACCACCAGATCTGGCTTACATTCTTCCGCAAGCTCAATTGCCTCGCGACCGTTTCCTGCTTCACCGCAGACTTCAAAGTCAGACTCGTACTGGAACACCTGACGCAAAGCCCGCCTCACTACTATGTTGTCATCAGCTATCAGGACCAGCTTCGTCACGAAACGCCCCAATCCAGTGCGATGGCCTACAAATGAGCGGTAGCGAAAAGATGCCTTGACAAAGATTTGGGTTTTGTCCGTTTAGAGAATTTTCCAGATACCCACCAGGAATCGGGCTGCGTTCTCGGGCGGTTTGAGCTGATCAGTCACCCGCCCTTGCCGAGTTCTAGATTGACAGCAAGCGATGAAAGAAAGAACGATATCTTTGCAGTGCCAGGCGCAAGTCTTCCGTGGACACGTCATCCCCTCTATCCCACTGCTGTTCCAGCTTCGATCTCTCCTGGGCGAATACTTCGGCCAGCCGCTTCATTGCCGATGCAACCAGACCATCTGCCTCCTGTACGGCATTTCGTGGTTCGTCCACAAAACCGGTTTGGACCTGGTCCCACTTCGACCGGAGCTTCTGAAGCTCATTCTCTGGAAAATGGAGCCGCGTCCATTGTCTCCATCCTCTTTGTGTAACTAGGTGCTGCGTCCTCGGCTCGCACACCCTGAACCGGTTTAGGTTGGCCTTCGGCTACGGTTTCAGGCAGTCTGGCTTCGGCGATGTCTGCGGTGCTTAGTTCTGCTGAATCTTTCTTTCGCAACGGCGTGGTCATCCTAATGCCTCCCTTTTCTCGGATTGGGGTTGAAGTAGTTCATCGAAAAGCGAACGGTAGTGGATCAGAGCCTTTCGCAGATCCTCGGTGCTGGCCCGGCCCTGGCCGTGACGCTGTGCGATATCGTGCGCCAGCCGATAATTCTCCACCAATCCAGGATGGTCCACGGAAAGATCGGCGGCGCGTTGTTCGAAATCCACCGTCGGGTAGCCTCGGGCGTACATGATTTCGTTCAGAAGCCGATCTGCTTCTGTGATCGCCCGCCTGGGATCGTCGACAAACAATGCCTGCACAGTTTTCCAACGTGCGGCAAAATCCCCACGGGCCGATTGCGCCAAAGGTCGAATGGCAAATTGCTCTCGCCTTTTTGCGCGCCATTCCAGCACACCCTCGGCCCGGCGCACGTCGCCCTCTTTCTGTAGCACCCGATCGTACTCTGGCCCAAATCTCTCGCGTAATGCCCGCCGGCGCTGCCGTCGCCTGGCGATGAATCCCAGTATCGCCCCTATCACCATCAAAGCCACCGCAACAAAGATGATGAGCTGACGCTGATCCATGCGCTCGCCTCCTGCACTGTCCGTGCATCGGATTCGGCCTGATGGCAAAGTGTTGTCTGCATTTTCATGCGGCGGACCTAAGCCGCTAGATCTTGTTATCCGCGTGGTGACGGAGCACTGGTTCCCGAGTATCCCTCAGGCCGCCGCTGCGATCCCCATAACTCTCAAGTCCGCATGCGCCCCCAAAAATCAGGCAGGCCGGCCCCTGTCTGGGAAGCCAGCGTTAGCTCGCCAATCCATGCCATCGAGGACAAAGCTGAGCTACGCTGGGCTGGGCGGGTCCTGAGGGAAGCCGAAGGGGCGTCCGACCTAGGGAGGAGTGTGATCCCTACATGTCTTTAATGTGCGTTGCGATGTACCATTGGTTCCCGAACATATCCTTCACGCCGCCGCTGCGATCCCCATAACTTTGATCTTTAGGTTCCGAAATGGACGTCGCACCTGCCGCTAACGCCCTTCGGTAAACCGCATCGCAATCTGGAACGTAGAGATAGAACATGGCGGGCATCGGCTGATATTTCCCGTGCGCCTCACCCATTTCCATGTGCGAGTCACCGATCTTGACGGTGGCATGGTGAATCACTCCATCCGGCGACGCATAACGGCCAAGCTCTTCGGCTCCGAAGGCGCGCCTCAGGAAATCAATCACCGGCGCGGCGCGCAAGGGATGCAGGTATGGCTGCACGTCCGGCGCGCCTTCCCGTTTGTAGCTGTCTCCCTTATACGTTGCCACGTACCAGTAATTGCCGGCAGCATCTTTCAGGCTGGCAGAGTGCTCCCCGTATTCCTGGTCAACCGGCTCATCGATTGAACTGGCTCCGTGCTCGAGAGCGCGCTTGTAAATCGCGTCGCAATCACGAACGTAAACGTGAAATGCCTGTGGCAGCGAATCGCCACGCCAGGCCAGATCTGGCCCGCCGCCCCCAATCATCAGCATGGAGTCGCCCAGCCGAACTTCTGCGTGAATGCCGCCTGCGGACCCGATGGTGCGGAAGGTCTCTTCGGCATCGAACGTTTTCTTCACGAAGTCAATCAACCCGGCGGCATTCTGGGCGACTATGTACGGCGTAACAGTACGGTAACCTTTGGGCACCGGAGGAACCTCAGGTGTCTTCGGCGCCGGCATCATCTCCCGAAACCGGCGGTGCATTTCCTCTACCGACATTTCCTCCATTACCGTGGAAATCCCCCACGTGTATCCGAAGGGATCGAGCAGCGTTGCATCGCGATAGCCGTAGAATTGGTCGGTGGGTGGATTCACGAGCTTAGCCCCGGCTGCGACGGCATGCTCAACAAACGCGTCCACGTCCGGCACCTGGATGTTCATGCTGACCGGCGAATGCCCCCATGTCTCTGCGCTGTAGCGTCCGCCTTCCGGCCATTCCTCGGCAAACATGATGATCGAATCGCCGATCATCATCTCCGCGTGGCCGAATCCGAACTCGCCTTCGAAACGGAAGCTTTCTTTTGCTCCGAAAGCGTTCTTGTAGAACTCCATTGCCTTCGCTGCTTTCTTGAACGCCAGCCGCGGCGCAGCAAAAATGCGGACTGCTGACTGAGTTGCAGTTGCCATAGATGATGTCCTTTCCAGATCAGATTTGAGACGTGTTTTAAATTCTGGGCGTGGCAGATTGCGCAGATCAGCTGCGATCTTTAAGAGAGATCCCTTCTCCGGATCGATAGAAACGCGGGCGTCCGTGTGGGGACGGGCGTCCTCGCCCGTCCTCGCCAGCATGGCCGCAATCGCCTGATCGAGTTGATCGAAGTCGCGCGGATTCGGCAGAGAGCGCTTAGGCATAGACACCCTCCATTTGTGAACGCAACTTCGCCAGCGCGCGGAATTGCAGCTGCTTCACCGCTCCCTCACTCCGTTTAAGCTGCTCGGCGATTTCACGAATACTCCTTTGTTCCACAAAGCGCTGAAAGATAACGCGGCGCTGGTCGTTAGGAAGCTGGTCCACAAGACGGAACAGCCGCGCGCGACGATCGATTTCTTCAACGTCCGGAACCGTGCTGCCTTCCGGCAGATCATCAGAACTCGGAATTTCGCGGGACGCCTGCTTGGAACGATCGGCTATGGAATTAGCAGCGATCTTATAGAGCCAGGCGCTAAACGGAACCTCACGCCACTGGTATCTCGGCAGATTCGCCAGAGCTTTGTGAAAAACCTCGGAAGTCAGGTCCTCTGCGGTTCCGCGATCTCCCACCCGTCGCGAAATAAACGCATACACGCGTTCAAAATGAATCTCGTACAAATCGCCGAAGCAGCCGGGATCCTTTTGCGCAGCCTCGACCAGAAGGCGCTCATCCGCCTCCGGTGGGGATACTTTCGCTGCCAGTCTCCTGACGGCCATCGTTCCTCTGAATGTAGAACGGCGGAGGCTGTGGAAAGGTTATGGGGCGGGGGCAAATAACAGAGGAAAAACTAGCACCCGGCATCTAACGCGCAATCCAAACAATAACTAGAACGACAATCACGAACAGCCCGGTAAGACCGCAGCTATCGCAGCCTAGGGTGGGCGTTTCCTTCGTGGGGCGTACATTAAGGCCCAGACCGTAAACATTGGTCCGACGATTGCACCCGCAATACCGGCGGCGGTCTTCACAAATGAAATCATCAGGGAGCTAACCTACGCTGAGATGCAGCAAGCGATTAAGCAGAGCATGGGACGGAGGCTAAGCGGCACCCATGGCTTGGTCTAGTTACATCAGGGTCGCGCGGTCGTACGTTCGTCTCTAGAATGCCGTGTTGTGGGTAAGGCATTTTCAGTCACGTTCTATCTTCGTGATGTCGCGAGTTCTCGCAAATTGGATTGTGTGAGTGCGGGGGTTTACCTACGACATCGCGTGCTAGAATCTCAGTTTGAGCACTACTTTTTCTCGAGAAACCAGGTTGATTGAGCTAGCACCCTCGATCTTGTCGGCTGATTTTGCGCGCCTGGCGGAACAAATCCGCGCCGCCGTCGCGGGGGGCGGCAGTGTAATCCACGTCGATATTATGGACGGCCATTTCGTTCCCAATATCACTGTGGGCCCGCCGGTCGTAAGATCTTTGCGAAAAGTCACCGACGTGCCGCTCGATTGCCATCTCATGATCGAGAACCCGGACCAGTACATTCCCGAGTTTGCGGAGGCGGGCGCGGACTGGATTTCCGTCCATCAGGAGGCCTGCGTTCATCTTGATCGGACGCTGCACTTAATCAAGGAGCATGACTGCCTCGCCGGAGTGGTAATCAATCCGGCAACGCCGGTCGATAGCTTGCGGGAGGTGCTGGATATCGTCGATTACATCTTGGTGATGTCTGTCAATCCCGGCTTCGGTGCGCAGAGGTTCATTCCCAACGCATTACACAAAATGCGCAAGTTAGGGGAATGGCGTGCCAAACGCGGCTTGGCGTATCGTATTGAAGTAGATGGAGGTATCTCCACCGAGACCGTTGGGAACGTGGTTCGCGCCGGGGCGGAAATTCTGGTAGCGGGCAACGCGGTATTCGGCCACGGTGATCCAAAGATTAATGCCGAAAAGCTGCTGAAGGCTGGGGTAGAGGCAACGCTGCAGAAAGTATAGACAGTTGCTAGTGGCGAGGGGTTAGTTGCTGGCAACAAGTCCCAAGTCCCTAGCCACTAGCGCACTAGCAACTCGCAACTTCTTGAGGTCCTATGTCACGTCGTATCCCGGTTCTTTGTCTGTTGGGCGTGCTGAGTTTTTCCTTCGCCTGCACTAATAAAAAGGTCAACAATCCGCTGGCCAATGTTGGTTCGAAGCAACCTGACAAGGTCCTCTTCGACCGCGCCATGGGCGCCCTGAAGCACAACCGCTTCGACGTCGCCCGCCTCACGCTGCAAACGCTGATCAACACCTACCCTGATTCCGAATACATCGCTCGCGCCAAGCTCGGCGTGGCCGATTCCTGGTACGCAGAAGGCGGCACCGCGGCCCAAACGCAGGCCGAAATCGAGTACAAGGACTTCATTACATTCTTCCCCAACATGCCGGAAGCGGCGGAAGCACAACTGAAGATCGCAAACATCCATTACCAGCAGATGGAAAAGCCCGACCGCGATTTCACCCATGCCATGCGGGCGGAGGAGGAGTACCGGCAACTGATCCTGCAATTTCCGGACAACAAGAAACTCGTGGAGGAAGGGAAACAACGCCTCCTGGAAGTGCAAGAAGTAATCGCCGAGAGAGAATTCCGCGTTGGACGTTTCTATTATTTGCGCGAGTCTTATCCTGCAGCTATCGCCCGGCTGCAATCACTCGTTGATAAGTACCCGCTGTACAGCAAAGTCGACGAAGCCTTGTATTTGCTAGGACAGTCTTACGAGGGCGAGATCCCGATGCTGCGCGCCCGCAAAATGGACGAGGCCACGCGCGCAAAGGCGGTGATGTGGGCGACAAAGGGCGCTGCCAACGCTTATTCGCGCATTCTGACCCGTTATCCTCTGATGGACCGCGCCGAGGACGCGAAGGCCCGTTTGCAGGCGATGCATCAAGCTGTTCCCCGCCCGACAAAAGCTGCAGTTGCACAAAACAAAGCCGAACAAGACAGCCGGCGCGAGAGCGGGATGGTCAGCAGGCTGATGAGAAACTTCCAAAAACATCCCGACGTCGCGCAAGCCAGCAGGGTGGGCCAACCCACACTGGTTGACCCGCAGATGGTGAGCGCTAAGGATGTGGTCGACCAGGCTGCCAAGGCAATGACTCGCGCTGGTTCTGGCGCAGCCGACAGCAACAAGGTTTCCATCGAAACCCTCGGGTCGGGTGCGCCGCCACCGAATCAAGCAGCGCCGCGATCGGATACTCCTGCTATTAGCCCCGAAACACAGGACAATTCCGCTGCTGCTGCCACCACGGGAACCCCCAACAACGAGCCCATACCCAATGCCCCGGCAGACAGCAATGAGCTGAAGCCGAACGTCCCGGCCGATCCCAATGAACTGAAACCCAACGTCACGGACAATGGCCAAGCGTTGACCCCGCCTCAGCAGGTGAATGAAGTACAGCCAGGCCAAAACGCCCAGGTCCCCAATAACGGAAAAAGCGGTGACACAGCTTCCGCTTCTGGCAGCGAGCTGGCGGATGAAGCCACTCTATCTTCGAGTAAACACAAGAAAAAGAAGGGCCTGAAGAAGATTGTGCCCTTTTAAACAGAACAAAAACAGCCGAGCACACGATTCGCCATTCGTCTTGGTAACCACACTGATGAGTGTACGCTGGTAACTGCTTACTGCCGTCTTGTCATTGACTTACCGTCGGATACCCGATAACGTCAGGCCATCTCCCCCTTACCAAAGGAACAGCCCTTGGCTCGCAGAGTACTGCTCGCTGATGACAGCGTCACGGCTCAGAATATGGGCCGGCGAATCCTTGCCGATGCCGGATACGACGTTATCAGCGTCAACAACGGCTCGGCCGCGCTGAAAAAGGTCGCTGAGCAAAAACCCGATCTGATCGTACTCGACGTGTATATGCCGGGCTATGGTGGCCTCGAAGTCTGCCAGCGCCTCAAGGAAAACTACGAGACCGCAAGCATCCCCATTCTGCTAAGCGTCGGCAAGCTCGAACCATTTAAGGCTGAGGACGCGAAAAAGGTTCGGGCTGACGCATTCATCGTCAAACCATTCGAAGCCAGTGAACTGCTCACCGCTATTGCCAAACTTGAGGACAAGATCAAGCCGCAAGCAGCAGCGCAGAAACATGGACGTTTCGGAAAGACACTGGACCAAGCGGGAGAACGTTTTGGCGACAAGGAAACCGGATGGAAATACCGGCTGATCATACCAGCGCTCACTGAAAGCGCGCTGCAGCAAGATAGTGCGTTAGAGAAACCAAAGGGCGAAGTCGTACCACAATCGGATCTGAAGGCGGCGGAGCCACGGCGGGAATCTGAAACTGCAATTCCAGCCGGCCTTCCCACAGACATCACTCCCGAAGAGATCGCGGCTCTCGCCGCGGCGGCTGCAGCTTTCAGCGGACACGAGCAAAAGCCCACAGGTGACCGTGCGGCTCACACAGAAGCGCCGCCGCAAGCAGCAATCGCGCACCCCGAGCCCGCGGCCGATCTAGCGCCGGTTGAGACAGCAGCTGCCACTCTCGCGGCCGTCGCCGCGGCACAACCGTCAACAGAACCGATCGCGCAGGTCAGCCCAGCACCGCCCGAGACGGAAGCTGCGGTAGAGGCGCACCAAGCACCCGAAGCGCCCGTACCGATTGAAATCGTGACTGCGACACCAGAAACAAACGCAGCTGCGGCCCATGTTGATGAAAGGCCGGCGGACACTCCGGACGCCGGAAAGTGGGGCAAAGATGCGGAGGTACTAGCCGCGCTCGCTTCACTGCTGCCGGCTGCCGATGCATCGCCAGCGGACGGAGCATCGCGAGTGGAACCGAACGCGGGAGAGATTCCAACCTCGATTGCAGCGGTTGGCGGCGCGACGACAGCCGGTCCGGCGGAGTGTATAGGTTCCCGTTGGATGGCCGAACCTGTTCCCTTGATGGAAGAGGAAACTACGCTGCTTCTCGAGCAGGAGATGGAAAAGGCTTTTGCGGCTTTTGCCGCGGCAGAAGCCGCCCGCATGAATGCGGCGGTTGAAGTGCCGGGGGCCAATGCAGTCATCCCGTCGGAAATCGCAGCTCCTGTGCCTTTACCTGAATCGGCAGCGCCCGTCGAGCTTCCCGCGACAGCTGCCATTGCTAACGGCACGGAAGCCGCCGCTGCTGCCGAGATCAAGGAAGTAGCCTACGCTGCTGCGGCTTCGGTGGCTTCAGTTGCCGATGCGATCACGCCAGCAGAGATGAATTCCGCGACCGTGACACCTCCAGTTGGCATTTCGGCGGCGCCAGCGGCTACCGAGGAAATCGGCCGCCAAACAGAAGTCGAGTTGGCTGCAGCTTGGCAGAACTGGAAGCAGATCAGAGAGAGCATCATTGGTTCGGAGGTTATTGGTGCGGAGTTGACCTCACAAATAGCAGGGGTAGCAGCTGCAGAACTAAAGAGTGGCGAGTCAGAGGTCGAAGCACCAGACGAAGCTGTCGCGGAAAGCATGGAAGCGGAATCCGAAGCAAATGACGCCTCAGGATCGGCGGCCATCGCCAGCATCGTGGACAGCGTCCTGGCTGAATTGAAGCCCAAGCTGGTCGAAGAGATTGCCAAGAAAATGAAGCAACAGGAGAAGAAGGGAAAACAGAAAAAGGGCAAGAAGTAGGCTGCAGATGTCACCCCTGTGAGGTAATGCTTCATAATTCTGCAGTTTGACCGCGTTTTTCTCCCGCCTGTAAGATCGAAATTCAGCACTCAGTATCTAGCATTTAGCAATTAGCATTTGATACCAGTCAGCCTCTTGGGGAAAAACCACTGACGGCTGAGGGTCAAGACTCAACAGCAAAAGGCTAAGTGCTAACTGCTGACTTTCCCATGCCCCACGACCTGCCCAAATCCTACGAACCAGGCGCAATCGAAGCGCGCTGGGCCGAGTACTGGATCAAGGAAAAGCTATTCTCCGTTCGAACCCCGCCGCCGGGCGAGATGCGACCGGTATTCACGCTTCTGCTCCCACCGCCCAACGTCACCGGTCGCCTGCACATGGGGCACATGCTGAACCAGACGCAGATGGACATCATTGTGCGTTGGCATCGCATGCGCGGGTTCCTGACGCTCTGGCTTCCCGGAACCGATCACGCCGGAATCGCCACGCAGATGATGGTCGAGCGCCAGCTCGCCGGCGAAGGCAAGAAGCGCGCCGACCTTGGTCGCGAGAAGTTTGAGGAGCGGGTGTGGGAATGGAAGCGCCACTACGGCGGCGCAATCCTCGAGCAGATGAAGCGGCTGGGTGTGTCCGTGGATTGGGATCGCGAGTATTTCACTTTGGACGAAAACCTTTCGCGAGCCGTGCGCGAGGTCTTCGTCCGGCTCTACGAAGAAGGGCTAATTTATCGGGGGAAGTACATTGTCAACTGGTGCCCGCGCTGCGGAACGGCGATTTCCGATCTCGAGGTCAAACACGAGGAGGTTCCCGGCAAGCTGTACGAGGTTCGCTATCCGGTGATTGGGGCGAAAGAATTCATCACAGTCGCGACCACGCGCCCGGAGACGATGCTGGGCGACACCGCCGTTGCCGTAAACGAAAAAGATGAGCGCTACCGGCATCTTCACGGGAAGAAAGTCCAGCTGCCGCTGATGAATCGTGGAATTCCCGTCATCACGGATGACCTGGCGAATCCCGAATTTGGCACAGGCGCGGTGAAGGTGACCCCGGCGCACGACCCCAACGACTTTCAAGCTGGACTTCGCCACAACCTGCCGCACATCGATGTGATGGACGAGCACGCACACATGAACCAGAATGCGGGGCCTTATGCCGGCCTGAGCCGTCATGCCGCGCGCGAGCAAGTGCTCAAGGATTTGCGCGCCCAGGGATTTCTGGTTAGTGAAAAGGACTATACAGTTCCTTTGGGTAAGTGCGATCGATGTGGAACCGTCGTCGAGCCAAGGCTTTCAACACAGTGGTTTATCAAAATCGCGCCGCTGGCGAAGCGAGCAACGGAGGGGGTCGAGAACGGCGAGATCACCATCGTCCCGGAGAACTACAAACAAATTTATCTGAACTGGATGTACAACATCCACGACTGGTGCATCTCGCGCCAATTATGGTGGGGACATCGCATTCCGGCGTGGCACTGCAGTTGTGGCGAAATTATCGTCGCGCGGGAAGCTCCGGCGAAATGCCCGAAGTGCAGCGATTCAGAGCTCGAGCAAGACACGGACGTTCTCGACACCTGGTTCTCTTCCGGGCTGCTACCGTTTACCACCCTGGGATGGCCGGAGAGGACGCGCGATCAGGAAATTTTTTATCCCTCCACCCTGCTGATCACGGCCTATGAAATTCTCTTTTTTTGGGTGGCGCGCATGATCATGTTCGGTTGCCACTTCATGCAGGGACACAAGCAGGATCCGGTGATCAAACAGGCCAGCGGCTGGTGCGCTAGGAAGGATGACAGTGTCCCATTTCGCGAGGTTTACATTCACGCCCTGGTCCGCGACGCCGAACGCCAGAAGATGTCGAAGACCAGGGGAAATGTGATTGATCCACTGGAGATCATTCAGCGTTTCGGGACAGACGCGACCCGCTTCACCATGGCGGCGATGGCCGCGCCAGGAACCGATATCGCATTCAACGAGAGCCGCACCGAAGGCTACCGCAACTTCGCCAACAAGATCTGGAACGCCGCACGGTTCATGTTCATGAATGTGGGCCGCATCGGCTCGTGTGGCTCGGACACGCCTGTCCAAGCAGAAGCCGGCAGCTCCGGATTCCAACCCGTGTTCCTCGAAGACCGCTGGATTCTCTCCCGTTTCAATCACCTGGCGGCAGACGTGAATCAGACGCTGCAAACTTACCGTTTTCATGAAGCTGCGAACCGTATCTACGATTTTTTCTGGGGAGAGTTCTGCGATTGGTACTTGGAACTTATCAAACCCAGGCTTTCAGCAGAGAAAGAAGAGGCACCGGTGGCATGTGGGAATCTGGTGAGTTTGTTCGAAACCTCGCTACGACTCCTGCATCCCGTGATGCCCTTCATCACCGAAGAAATCTGGCAAGCGATTTACGATGGCAAGCCGCCGTTTAAGTCGATTGCACTGGCGCCATATCCCCAAGCCGATCAGAAGCACTTTGATGCCGCCGCTGAATCCCAAATGGCCATTCTGCAAGATCTGATTGTCGACGTGCGCAATCTCCGTGCGGAACTCAAGGTTGAGCAAAAGAGGAAAGTCACGATCCAGGTCTTCGCGCACAAGCTGGAGATTCGTACGCTCCTCCAACAGAATCTTAATGCGATAGCACGCCTGGCAACCGTCGACAAGGTTACATTCGTGAACGAATCGCTCTCCAACTTGCCCGCATCGCGGCACACAGCGGCGTTCGATGTGCACGTTGTCTATGAACGCAAGATCGACGTAGCGGGGGAATGTGAGCGACTGAAGAAGGAACTGGAGAAGATCGAGAGAGGCATCGCCAGCGGCCAGCGGCAGTTGAGCAATGAGCAATTCCTGGCAAAGGCTCCCGCAAGTGTGGTGGAGAATCTACGCAAGCAACAACAGGAGTTGGCTGTATTGCAGGAGAAGGCGGCGAGCAAGATGAGGGAGTTGGGGTGCCCATGACAGCAGACGTGGTCTTCGACCCGTCCCGGACAGCCGAGGGCGGCTGTCCCCACATGGGCACTGCTGGGATCGGATGACTCGCCACTGACCACTGATCACTGACCACCACCATTATGGACTGGACCACCCGCCGCATCACGGCGATCGTCGAGAACGCGTTGCTGGAAGATCGCGCCACTCGCGATGCCAGCACTTATGCCTCAATCGAACCCAACCAGCGCGCCACGGCCACAATCGTCGCGAAACAGGATTGTGTCTTAGCTGGCATCGGTTGCATTGCCCGCATCCTTGATGTTTACGCAGCGCTGGATGGTGCCGTAACTGCACATTACGAAGTCACCACTCATCCAGAGATCTTCGATGGCGTGCGCCTACATGAGGGCCAATCGATAGCGGTCATCCGTCACAACGCACGCGTGATCCTCTCCTGTGAACGCGTGATTCTGAATCTTCTCCAGCGCTTGAGCGGAATCGCCACTTTCACCCGGCAGTTCGTCGATGCGGTCGCCGGCACCCAGGCGCGAATTCTCGACACCCGAAAAACCGTTCCGGGCCTGCGCGTGCTCGACAAGTATGCTGTTCGCTGCGGAGGCGGGCAGAACCACCGGCTCGATCTTTCCGATGGCGTCCTGCTCAAGCACAACCACATCGCTGTGGCGGGAGGCATTGTCCCTGCCCTCGAGCGCGCCCATCGCAACCGCCGCGGTTCGCAGCCTATCGAGATCGAAGTACGGTCCATGGATGAGTTTGAACAGGCGCTTCAGCACGGCGCGGAGGCCGTTCTTCTCGACAACATGTCTGCAGAGGATGTCAAACGCGCGGTCGAGCGCTGCTCTCGTTTTGAACGCCGCGTGCCTTTGGAATGCTCCGGCGGAATTACCCTGCAGAACGTGCGCGCATATGCTGAGACCGGCGTCAGCTTTATTTCGGTCGGAGCTCTAACCAGCTCGGCTGCGGTCGTGGATATGAGCTTGCGTATCGTGCCGGCATAAACAACCTATTTGTCGCCACTGCGTTCCCTGCCGCATAATTGGCCATCGCAAAAGCGTCGCCAAATCGGACGCGACGATCGGCTGATGCCGTAGCCTCGGCGCAAAGTGACGCTCGCCTCGGCCGCATCATTCAAGTCCTGACCGGCTATGCGACTGTAGTGGTGAGCGGCACTAAGCTGGCGCAGGAAATCGGCGCCACCAGATCTGAAGTCTGGCGGCTCATTCAGCAGCTTCGGAGCATGGGAGTTTCCATCGAAGGACGTCCTGCCACCGGCTACCGCCTGCGCACCATGCCCGACCTCTTGCTCCCTGATGTCCTCGCTTCCTTGCTGAAGGGAACGATATTCAGCGAACATATCCAGCACTACTACACAATCGGTTCCACCAACAGTACCGCGATGCAAGCCGCCGACGCAGGTGCGCCCGAAGGCGCTGTATTTATCGCGGAACAGCAGACTGCAGGTCGCGGCCGCGGCGCCAATACCTGGCATTCGGAACAATCGACCGGGATCTACTGCTCGGTAGTACTGCGCCCCGCGCTTCCACCATCCGCAGTTCTGGTTCTCACTCTTGCCACCGGCTTGGCTGTCCATGCCGCGGTTCAGCAGATTGACCCTCGCCTTACACCCGACCTGAAATGGCCGAACGACGGGCTCCTACATGGCAAGAAGTTTTGCGGGATTCTTACTGAAATGAATGCCGAAGTTACACGGGTCCGGTACATCGTGGTGGGGATCGGCATCAATGTGAATCACTCAAGCTTTCCCGAGGAGCTGCAGCCGATTGCAACTTCGTTACGGCTGGTAACTGGGACCGAGTGGTCACGGGTAGAGCTGTTCGCAGCTTTGTTAAAATCTCTCGACCGCGAATATCAAAGTCTGCTGAAACAGCCCGACGCGCACGGCTTGATTTTGAGGCGCTTCCAGGAGCGGTCATCTTCGGTGCGCGGGAAGGACGTGTACATCGAGGAGCATCCCGAGCTGGGGGGAGCCACGGCGGGCCTTGACGAGCGCGGTTTTCTGCAGATCCGCACGGCAAGAGGTCTGGAAACAGTACTGAGCGGCACGGTGCGGTTTAGATAAACGCGGTCGACTCGCCCGCGCCCACATTATCTTTTATGCTCCTGGTTCTCGACGTCGGAAACACCAATACCGTGTTGGGAGTGTTCGCCAAGGACGCAAATTCCGATGAGGAGTCGCCGCGTTATGATCTGCTGATCGCGAACTGGCGCGTGGCAACCATCCCCACGCAGACCGTAGATGAATACGGTGTGTTGTTTCGCAATCTTTTCGCGATGCAGAACATCGAAGTGAAGCGGATCGGCGGGATCATCATCTCCTCGGTCGTGCCGCCACTCGATTCCACGCTCCGGCAAGTCTGCGAGATGTATTTCCATACCAAGCCACTCTTCGTTGAGCCGGGGGTGAAGACCGGAATGCCGGTGCTCTATGAAAATCCGGCGGAAGTGGGTGCAGACCGCATCGTGAACGGGGTCGCGGCATTCGAAAAGTACGGCGGCCCCTGTGTAGCCGTGGACTTCGGCACCGCCACTACCTTCGATTGCATTTCCAGCAAAGGCGAGTACATGGGTGGAGTAATCTGCCCGGGTATCGGCATTTCTGCCGACGCGCTATTCGAAAACACCGCCCGGCTCCCACGCGTGGATATCCGCAAACCGGCCCGTGTGGTGGGAACGACAACGGTCGGCAGTCTGCAATCGGGCCTGTATTACGGCTACCTCGGACTGGTGGACGGGATTCTCGACCGCCTCCTGGATGAAATGGGAGAGGAAACCAAGGTGATCGCGACCGGTGGGTTGGCGTCGCTGATCGGCACGGGCTCTCGGTTTATCAAACACGTCGATGATTTACTTACGCTTGAAGGTTTGCGGATTATCTGGGAGCGCAACCTGACCCCTAAAGCTGCCAAGCCGCGCCCCGCTGCGGTGGCGGCCGAACGTGCTACGGCGAAGCCGTGGCCCAACCCGAGCAAGCCTCGCTCCCGCTGAATTGTCCGTGGAAAACTATTTCAACTATTTCACTGAAATTGAAGAACACTTTCAGCAGCGGCGCGGTGGCATCCTGCTGCTTTCCACTCTCGACTGGGCATTGATTGAAACCTGGAAAGATGCCGGTATTCCTCTCGAAGCGGTGCTGCGCGGTATCGACGACGCATTTGAGAAGTATTATCAACGCCCGTCAAAAACCCGAAAAGTGAACAGCCTCGCATATTGCTCGCAGGCAGTAATGTCGGCGGCAGAAGAAATGAAAGAGGCGGCAATAGGCGCAGGGCAGCCGGAGAAGCCACGACAGAAAGGGTTCCATGCTCCCGAGATCGTAGCTTTTCTGTTGCATAACGCGGCTCAACTGGAGATTGCAAAATTGCCGGAGCGAACCGGAGTTTCGGTTCGGACCGTCGCTCAGGAAGCTGCAGCATCATTGCGGCAAATGTCCGGGGAACTGGAAGCTAAAGGCATTCCATCAGGTCTTGAGAATCTGGAGCGCCATCTCGCTGTGCTCGAAGAAAAACTGTTTGCCGCTCTGCTCGCTGCAATTCCGGATGACCAGCTCGTAACTGTGCGCGCCGAGGCTGACCGTGAACTCGCTCCCTACCGGCGAAAGATGCTCGCGGCGCAGATCGAACAATTGCAAAAGCAGTACACTCACAAACGTCTGCTGGAGCAATACAATTTACCCCGCCTCAGTTTGTTCTACATGTAGTGTCGAGTGCAGGTGAAGAAGGAGTCTCATGCGCTTTCGATTTCTGGCGTTCACCCTGTTGATATTCGCCGCCAGTTTGCCTGTTGTGGGCGAGCAGTACCGGAAACCGAAAATCCGCGCCATCACAGCATCCGTGCGAATTGACCCTTCGCAGCGTTTGCAGCCGGTTCAGGATGCTCTCCCGTTCCTTCGTCGAGCGAAGGAGGCATTTGAAAAAGCGGGCTATCAAGTACAAACCCTCCGCATCACGACCCAACCGTTCGTCCAGTACATAGCCGGCCGTTCCATGAACGAAAACGTAGCTTTCTTCCAATCTCTCGATGCTCTGGCGGAGAAGGAAAGTTTTCTTTTCAATATTGGTCCCTTGACGGTGGGCACTCCGTCAGACCCTGGCAACGTGGAATTGCTCACTCAAGTCTTACCGCTTACCTGGGCTAACGCGACTGTGGTTGTGGCAGATGAAAACGGAGTGCAGTGGAATGCCATCCGGGCGGCCGCCAAGATCGTCAAGTATCTCGAAGCCCACAGTCGCAACGGCACATCCAATTTCAACTTCGCAGCGGTTGCCATGGTTCCTCCGAATACTCCGTTCTTTCCCGGTTCTAATCACGATGGCCCCGGCCACCAGTTTTCGGTTGGGTGGGAAGCGGGAAACTTCGTTACCGATGTTTTGAAAGGTGCAAAACAAGATTGGCCACGAGCCAAGACATCTCTGTCCGAGGCCTTCGAACAACAAGCTCGCGTAGTGGACGCAATCGCCACTCAGTTAGAACGAAGCTCGGATTGGAAGTACATGGGGCTTGATCCCACACCGGCGCCGAACTCAGACTCGTCCATCGGCGCGGCTATTGAGGAGCTGACCGGAGGGAAATTCGGCTCCAGCGGCACGCTCACAGCGGCAGCCCTCATTACGGAAGCCGAGCGCTCGATCACCGTGAAGCGTGTTGGTTATTCCGGCCTGATGGTGCCCGTGCTCGAAGATCCCATCCTTGCGCAGAGATGGGCCGAAGGAACTTACGACCTGGACTCGCTCTTAGCCTACTCGGCTGTGTGCGGCACGGGCCTCGACGCCATTCCGCTGCCAGGGGACGTTACCCAGGAACAACTGGAACGAATCATGAGTGACATGGCGAGTCTCGCTTTCAGGTGGAAGAAGCCCCTAACGGCAAGGCTGATTCCCGCTCCCGGGAAAAAGGCCGGCGATCGCACGGATTTCGATTTTGCAGTGGGGCAGTTTCCGAACACAACTCTCAGAGTAGTCCACTGAACCGTTCTCCGCGGCTCCCGTGCTCTCCCAGTACGTCCAAACGCCTTTACCACAGAGGACATGGAGGAACACAGAATCTCCCCTGGGTCTCCCATAGAATCGGCATGTGCACCTCACCATTGAAAAAATGGTTTACGGCGGCGATGGCCTTTCGCGTCTGCCTCCCGACGAGCGCGGGCGCGGAAAAGCCGTGTTCGCACCGTTTGTCTTGCCCGAAGAACAAGTCGAGGCCAGCCTGCTCGAGCAGAAACCCGGCTTCGCCCGGGCGCGAGCTGAAAAAATTTTGCAGCCCTCGCCCCACCGCATCGAACCGGGCTGCCCATACTTCCAGCGCTGTGGCGGATGCCACTACCAGCACACCACCTATGAACACCAGCTCGAGATCAAAGCAGCTATCCTGAAAGAAAATCTCCGCCGCATCGCCAAGACGGGGCTAAATCAGGAACTTCGGGTTCATCCCTCGCCGCCGTGGAACTATCGCAACCGCACGCGCCTCAAAATCCAAACGAGCCCTGAATTCGCGCTCGCCTATTACCGATTCAATTCACACGACCTGCTGCCGATTGAAACGTGCCCGATCAGCTCGCCGCTCATCAATCACGCGATCACCTCCTTCTGGCAATTGGGGCATTCAGGAAAAGTACTAAAGACAATTCGTGAAGTCGAATTTTTTGCCAACGCCGACGACACGGCTTTGCTCGTGGAAGCATATTGCGATGCCGAACCAGAAGTTGAAACAACCGAACAATTCGCGAGTGAGCTGCGGCAGGTCTTGCCGCTAATTACAGGCATCGTGTTTTTGAAATCACAGACAGCTGACCAGGTATCTAAGCCCGCCACGGTGAGCGGCGCCGCAGATCTCCCCTACAAAACCCAAACCCGTTCCTACCGCGTCAGCGCAGGATCGTTCTTCCAAGTCAATCGCTACCTAACCGACGAACTCGTGAAAATCGTGACAGCAGGCCACTCCGGAACCCTTGCTCTCGATCTGTACGCCGGTGTCGGTCTCTTTTCTTCGGTCCTAAATCGGGAATTCGACAACGTCATTGCTGTGGAATCATCACCGACTTCCTATGCCGACCTGCTATACAATTCGCCCGCAAATGTGAAGGCTGTGCGCGCCACAGTGGAGCAATATGTGAACAACGTGAATGGTAAGCTGCGGCCCGACCTGGTGGTGGTTGATCCTCCCAGAAGTGGATTGGGGGATAAAGTGATCGCCGGCCTGGTTGCACTAGGGTCGCCACACGTCAGTTATGTGTCCTGCGATCCTGCTACCCTGTCACGCGATCTGGGCCGGCTGCTCCAATCCGGATACCGAATCGAGCAGGCCCACCTGATAGATCTCTTCCCCCAGACCTACCATATGGAGAGTGTCTTTCACCTGGCGCGCTAGTCTTCCGTTTCTTATGTTGTGAATGCAGCATCGAACGCGACCTCTTCCTTTCTCCCTATTTTCAACTGCTGGGAATCCGTCGCAACAATGAATCCCTAGTAATGAAAATAACTTTCAAGAACACGGCTGCGCTGCTCGAAGCCGATGCTGAAAAACAATCGGAGCAGCGTATTTCCCTGGAGCAGCCGGAAGCAGATTTACTGAAAATAGCTCACCGCGGAAGCGCGACTTCCACAATTCCCCAGTTGCTCGAAGTGGCGCATCCACAGTTCGCCGTGATTTCTGTTGGCGCGCGGAACAGCTACGGTCATCCACGCCAGGAGGTACTCGGAAGATTGGCGCAAGCCCACGTGGCCACTTACCGGACCGATCTCAATGGTGCTGTGAGTTTTTATTTGGAGGGCAGCCAGATCAGCGCTCGTCCGCTGGATCTTCAGTGATTTCGATCTCCGCCGTTTCGTCGCTGGGTGCTCTTCGGTATTCCTGGATCACTCGCCGGGCGGCTTCCGCATCTTCCTCGCGCACCAGAATGATCGTCCCACCTACGCCGGGAAGAATGTCCTGTTGCGCGTCCAGCGAAGTCATATCTACATCAATGCCGGCAGATTCGAGCAGGCCGCGAACTACCAACGCCTCGGACTCCTGTTCGGTGTCAAAGACGCGGACAAGCTTTTCATTCGGATTTGGGCCCGTGGCGGTACTTTGTCCCATTGGCTCCTCCGGCGCGGGCACTTGCTCCGCGACACCACACTTCGGTCTTCAGATTCTACCTCCATCCGCGAACATGCGATCGGCTCGTGTGACTTAGTAACTGAAGTCCTGCATCCCGAGGCAGTTGCTTTGGTCTTCGATTGCCATCAAAATGGCCCAAAGGATGAGCGCAACACTCCAATGTTGCTCCTCATCTAACACAAAACAGCCATGCAGGCTGTACCGTTTGGGGGCCCAATGGAGAGTGGTGATCGAACCGAGCCAGCGAAATCAAATGACAATCAGGAGGAAGCCAGAAAAATCCGCCGCCTTCAAGTCATGATCAGCATGGTCATGTCCGTAATCAGCCAGGATTCCAGCCTTACATTGGAAGAAGCCTCCGAGCTGGTTGCCGGAGCCAAGCGCGCCGCCCTCGCCATGTTCCCCGACAAAGAGTTCGCCTACGACATCCTCTACAAACCCCGCCTGCAGCGGCTCATGAATGAACGCTTCCGCCTTCAGTGAGATTTTTCAATTGCCACTGTGCTGTACTCGCCTTGTTGAGAGACTCCTTAAAACTCTTAGCACCCCGGGAGAGCGATTCGGCACCGCATCCGCCTGCCGAGGGAGTCACAGGGCGAGATGCCAATGCACCCTTTCAGTCTGTGCAAGGACTCACTTCGGGTGACGAAGGGGAATGCGTCCCCCTCTGCAGCCCCGAAGGGGCGGCGTATTTTAGCCCAGGGCGTAAGCCCCGGGGAGAAAGCGAAGACGAGCGAGTCCCGCAGGGACGGCAGAAACGTTCTCGAGCAAACGCGTCAGCACAAACGGCAAAGAAAGCCCAAGTCCCGACCGCGGGAACAAACCGGCTGTCGTGAACAGCTCCTTCGTCAACGGGAACATCACGCCTTGCGCTCTCGACGTTCCTCCACAATAATTGCCTACCGCTCCTTCAAAAATCGATACCTTCCTGCGCGTTCCTCCGCCACCGACTGAGCCACCTTCAAAAACGCGCGTGCTGCATGCGACAAATTCGCGCTTCGCCGATAAACCAACCGCATCTTGCGATGCAGCCTCAGCTCGCGAACCGCAATTCGCACCAGCTCCCCCCGCGCCAGTTCTGCCTCAACACTGATTTCAGGCACTAGGGCCACTCCGTTCCCCATGCCCACAAAGCGCTTGATCGCCTGCAGCGTGGGCAGTTCGATATCCATGTGCAGCGGCGTCTTGTGCCGTTTGAAAGTCTGAATCACTTTCTCCCTGTAAGGCGACGAAACATTGTGAGCAACAAATGATTCCGCTCCCAGCTGCCGAATGCTCACCTGCCCTTCCCCCGCCAGAGGATGGCTGAAAGGAACCACAAAGATCAACTCATCCAGGTAAACCACAATTGAGCATAGTTGCGGGTGCTGCGGATCGTAGGTGAGCACCCCCAGTTCAACGTTGTGGCGCAACACGTCGTCGGGAATCCGACTCCCGAGCGACCGCTGCACGGTGATCTTGATCATCGGGTGCAATCGCCGGAACTCAGCCAGAACCGGCAGCAGATAAAGAGCGGTGAACTCATTGGCCGCAATCGCCAGCTTGCCCTTGTGCAGTTCGCGCAATTCGACCAGCGCTTCCCGCGCGTTGTTTCGTAGGTTCAGTAGCCTTTCCGCGTATTCCTGCAGTACATGACCAGCGTCGGTCAGAAGACCGTCACGCGACGAACGGTCAAATAGGGCCTCTCCCACTTCGTGTTCCAGTTTGCGAATCGACTGGCTTACCGCCGACTGGGTTCGATAGAGCTTTTCCGCAGCCCGCGAAAAACGGCCTTCACGCGCAACTGTCAGGAACACCTCCAATTGGGCCAAATCCATAGGCTTGCACCTTCAGCAAAGCTTCAGGCCAGATTAACGCAGCTAATCTCTTAAGTATATCTAATGATACCTGAAGCATTATAAGCTTTGCTTCAGCTCGTGTGCACCATAGCATAGACGTTGAACCCAGGAGGAACGATGCAACGCACCCGCATCACTGTATTCGACACAACTCTTCGTGACGGCGAGCAGTCTCCCGGCTGCAGCATGAACGTGCAGGAGAAACAGAAACTCGCGCGTCAGCTTGATCGTCTCGGTGTCGACGTAATCGAAGCCGGATTTCCCATCGCCTCGGATGGCGATTTCACCGCCGTGCAATCCATTGCAGCAGAGATCCGCCGTCCCATTATCTGCGGACTCGCGCGCACCGTTCCTCAGGACATTGCGCGCGCGTGGCAGGCTCTGAAAGGCGCGGCTCGTCCGCGCATTCACGTTTTCCTGGCCACCTCCGACATTCACCTGCAATACAAGCTCAAGATTTCGCGCCAAAAATGTTTAGAGCAGGCGCGCGATGCAGTCCGCCTCGCCAAGTCGCTCTGTCAGGATGTCGAATTTTCTCCCGAAGACGCCACCCGGACCGACCTGCATTTTCTCTGTGAAGTCCTGGACGCGGTCATTGAAGCTGGCGCGACCACGCTGAACATTCCGGATACTGTGGGTTATTCCGTGCCCGCGGATTTCGGTGCGTTTATCCGGGGAATCAGCCAGAGGGTCAAGAATCACGAGAAGGGTGTAGTCATCTCCGCCCACTGTCACAACGACCTGGGGCTGGCGGTGGCCAATACGCTCGCCGCAATAGACGCCGGTGCCCGCCAGGTGGAATGCGCCATCAACGGCATCGGTGAACGCGCCGGAAACGCTGCCTTGGAAGAGATAGTTATGTCTCTGCGCGTCCGCCCCGACCAGTATGCCTATGACACCGGCGTAGTTTCCGAACAGCTCTACCCCACCAGCCAGATGCTCTGCGAAACGATTGGAGTTCCGGTACAGCCAAACAAAGCAATCATCGGCCGTAACGCTTTCGCCCATGCTGCCGGCATCCACCAGGATGGCATGCTAAAGAACCCTCTAACCTACGAAATCATTACTCCAAAAACTGTGGGGGTTCCTGATTCCACGCTGGTGCTGGGAAAACACTCAGGACGCCACGCGCTCGCCCAGCGTTACGAAAAGCTTGGATACGAGTTCGACCGCCGCGAACTGGACGATCTCTACCGCCGTTTCGTGCTTCTGGCCGACAACATCAAAACCGTGCAGGACCATCACCTGCTCGATCTCATCAAAGATCGCCGCATCCCGGCAGCCCCGGACCATACCCAGCCCTCTGCCCTCGCTGCCTCCGCGGCGGCGGGAAACTCAGCCCGCGAACCGCTGCACAAAGCAGTTCACGCATCGTTCAGCGGCGACCCAGCCACCCCGCCGTCCACCGGCTCGGAGCACCACGGCGAACAGGAAGACTATTTGTGGGGTGTTTGAGTACCAAGCCGGTTGACTGGCACCGGTTCGTACTCTCGAGCGCTAGTCGGCGCAAATTCCGCTTTGCATCACCGCGCGGGTCCGCTCGAGTCCAAGTGTCCTACTTCTGCTGTGCTTCTTCCGTACTGCGTCAGTTTTAGCGGGCATTTGCCTCAGTCATTAAAAATCCACTGAAACTTCTGATACGTTAACTACTGATGGGAGGACCCGAATGGCAAGCACAGCGCAGGATCGAACGCCCACTCCGGAGCGATTCTTTAACACCATCAACGCATACCAGCAGACGGAAGCAATGAGGGTTGCCGTTGAGCTTGAGATCTTCAGCGCCATCTCCGAAGGCAATGTCACGGCTGCCACGATTGCGAAGCGATGCCAGGCCGCCGAACGCGGCGTGCGCATTCTGTGCGATTTCCTGACGATCCACGGCTTCTTGAGCAAGGAAGCAGATCGGTATGCGCTTGCTTCGGATTCAGCTTTGTTCCTCGATCGGCATTCGCCGGCGTACATCGGGGGCGCCATTGAATTCTTGCTGACCGGGCGATTGCGCGAAGCTCACGCGCGATTGACCGAGGCTGTGCGTCGAGGTGGCACTGCGCTCGGTGAAGGAACTTTGGAACCGGAAAATCCCGATTGGGTGAAATTTGCCGAAGCGATGATGCCGCTGATGTATATGCCGGCGGAGATCATGGCTACTGAACTTCGCAAGGGCGGCGCGGCACAAAAAGTTCTTGATATCGCCGCCGGTCACGGCATTTTCGGTATCTCCGTAGCCAAACAGAGCCCATCCGCGCACATCTATGCGGTCGACTGGAAGAATGTACTGGAAGTCGCAAGAAAGAATGCGCAGGCAGAGGGAATTGCCGATCGCTACCACCCGCTGCCCGGCAGCGCCTTCGAAATCGATTTTGGTGGTGGCTACGATCTGGTGTTGATAACCAATTTCCTGCATCATTTCGATCCGCCAACCTGCACTACTTTTATGCGCAAGATGCATGCCGCGCTAAGTCCAGGCGGCCGCGCCGCAATTGCCGAACTGGTTCCAAACCGCGATCGCGTTTCGCCGCCCACCGCGGCGGCATTCAGCATGATGATGCTGGCGACAACGCCCAAAGGAGACGCCTATACGTTCACAGATCTAGAGAGTATTTCCAAAAACGCGGGCTTTACTCGGGTTGAGCTCGCACCTCAGGAGATTGGTCTCGATCGGCTAGTCATTGCATATCGGTGAGTCAGGGGGCAGAGAACCCGGGAAACCGGTCGCTTACAACTTGATGCAGCCGGCGTTTCGTTCAAAATCGAAGCGTGGCCTCCCTCATTTCTTCTGCGGCAAGTACTTCTTCTCGATTGAAGCAACGATGACGTAGTTGGGATCGACCATTTCGTTGAGATGAATTTTCGCGACTTTGGAGAGCAGTTCGTAACTGTCAATCTCCGACAGCCCATAATCCTGATGTATCCATCCCACCAGTTCGGTGAACGCAATTCTCAAGCAATCGTCCAACGGACGATATGCTCCAACAGTCATGATCGCATCGTCATTCTCGAAGCGCGGCCAGTTAATTTTCTTGCCTTTTATCACGCTGACCTGAATGCGCGCGCGTAGAGGTACCTCAATCGCGGTTCCCGCAATTTCCCCGTCACCCATGGCCGCATGCCCATCGCCCATGTAGAGCAGCGCTCCCGGCACATTCACCGGAAAATCAACAGTGTTCCCAACGCTGGCTTCGGGCGAGTCCATATTGCCCCCAAATTCCGCCGGAACAATCGAGCTCCGCGCCTCTCCTCCCGCGGGCGCCACACCGATGCAGCCAAAGAAGGGATGCAATGGAATCTTCACGGAGAAATCCGAATCAAGCGCCTTGAAAGTTGCCGTGTTGGTTGCATGGTCGATGGGATAGAACCAGATCTTTTCCGGCAAGGCAGGATGCAGCATCGCCGTGTAACTTGTGGTGTTCAACGCCCCGAACCCCGGCACAATGGCGCCGACTCCCTGATTCCCATCCACCTGCAAATCCAAAATCTTCACTGCCACCGTGTCCCCCGGCTCCGCCCCTTCGACGTAAAACGGCCCGGTCAGCGCGTTATCTCCCTTGACCATGCTGAGCGTGTCCCCAGGTTTCTGAATGGCGTTGCCAAACGCATCGAGGGTATTCGTCTCTAGAATGTCTCCTGATTTCAGTCGCCCCACCGGAGGTGCCGGGCCATACACATATTTCACGTCGTTGATGGTCGCGCGATACTTCACGACGTTTCCACTAATACTCTGCCCCACAACCCCCGGTATTCCCGCGAGCAGCAACGCCATTACCAGGAAATAGGCGATCAAGATGCCTCCTCGAAATCAAAAATCTACAATCTCAAATCTACAATTCTTCAATGTCTCAGCACTAATCCCGCGATCCCCGAGGCCGCAATAAGCACCGGCTCTGGAACTTTCCATTTCATCAGCACCGCCAGACTGCTCAACGCGATCAGCGCCGTCGGGAGATCATATACCGAGCGCCTCGCCAGCACGATGACCGCGCCCGCGATCGCTCCCGTCGCCGCTGCCGTAACTCCACGCACAAACGCATTCAGTTGCGGATTCCTGGCCCACCGCTTATACGAAGGCGCCAGCAGGATCACCACCAGATACACAGGAAGAAACACCCCCAATGCTGCCGCACAAGCGCCAGAAATGCCAGCCACCAGATACCCGATGAACCCCACAGTGATGACGACCGGACCAGGTGTAATCATCGCCACTGCCACGGCGTCCAGAAATTGGCGATCGGTAAGCCAGTGGTGTCCCTGAACCACCCCGCCGTACAAAAACGGAAGAATCGCCAGCCCGCTGCCAAACACAAACATTCCAGCTTTTGCAAAATAAAGAAAGAGTTGTGACAGCAGGCCCACAGCGGGAAATTGCAGTCCAAGGACGACCAGGGTCGTTGCAGCCTTTGGCTTCACACTCGTCGGTAGAGCCTTAGCCATAACCGCAACAACTCCACCCAAGAGAAACAGCCAGACGATCTCCCGCGACGTCCATGCGGTAGAACAAGCGAGCACCAGGAAAATCCCCCACAGCAGTTGGTCATTGCCCAAAGTAATTCTGGTCAGTTTGAAAGCCGAGCGCGCGATGATCGCGATCACCGCCGCACCAATGCCGTAAAACATGCCTTGCATCCAGCTCAACCCGCCGTACCGGACATATGCCGCCGACAACCCCAGGACCATCAGAAATGACGGCAGCACAAACGCCACCGCCACCAGCGTCGCGCCCAAAATTCCCGCGCGCACGTATCCCAGATAGATTGCCAGTTGCGCCGCCAGCGGCCCCGGCGCCAGTTGCGCCAACGCCAGCCCCTCCACGTATTCTTCATTGCTGATCCAACGCCGCTGGTCGACGAGATCCTGCTGCATGTGCCCGGCCAGCGCGATGGGCCCACCAAAACCCACCGTTCCAAGCCACAGGAAATAACCCACAAAACGCGCAAGCGAAGGCGCTGCCTCAGAATCGCTCACTGAAACGATTTCCGATTTTAGATTTTCGATCGCGAACTCCACTAAGCTCAGGTTGGCCGCGGCATCACTTTTTCGAGTTGGTCATGTCAAGCGCACCCCGCAATCCCTTGGCGAGCGTCACCGCATCCGCGTTCGCCCAGAAATGCATAAAGAAGAGCCGAGGTTCCTCAAACAGCATGTGGCTGTGAACCGCCGTAACCTCGATTCCGTTCTCGCGCAGTGCCCGCATCACCGGGTCCACCTCTTTGCCGAGCAACACAAAATCACCGCTGATTGCGGCCTTGCCATCCCCAGTCGGCTGAAAGTTGATGGCTGTAGCCACCCCCATTGACGGCGGCACAATCATCTCGCCTTCCTTGATGCCCTCCGCCCTCGGCACGCCAAACTGCAGAATTCCGCCATTCACTTTCCCTTTGGTGCCGAGTGTCTCTTCAATTTTTCCCTGATCGACCCCCAGCGGCTCCGCGGCAGCAGCTGCGCTATCCGGCCCCGGAGTTTTGGTGAGCACGACTGCATCGTGAATTGCATGCGCCATTTTCACCGCATCGCCGTGGCTCGCGATGTGCATGTACATCACCCGCGGCGACTCGCCGATCAGATGATTGTGAACTGCGGAAATTTCAATTCCGCCTTCCTGAAGCTTCTGCATGACCGGCTGAACCTCGTCTTCAGTGAGTACGAGATCGCCCATTACCATCACGCCGTTGCCTGCGTGCTGGAATGCCGCCCACGATCCTAGAGCCAGACCAGGCTTCACCGTCACGCTTCCCACCATCACGTGCAGATCTTTCCGCGGCATTCCAAACCTGATGACATCTCCCGGTTGCGCCTGCCCCGGACGTCCCATTGCCTGTTCCACACTTTTCCAATCCGAACCGCCGGATGCCTGTGCATGCAACGACGTAGCCAATAACGCAAACATGAAAACCTGCAACCACGCTCCGTGATGTAACTGCCGATTCATTGCTCTTCCTTTCTCCCCAAGCCCAAACGTTCCAAGCGCCCGTGCCCGCCTCACCGCCTCTCCCACGCCAATCGCAATCCGAGTCCAATCAGCAATGCTCCCGTCAGCCGTTCCCAACCGCGCCGAACGCTGGGCCGGTTCATCACATGTTGGAATCCGCTCAGAAAATATGCGTACAGCGATAGCCACACTAGCCCCATCGCAATGTGAATGCCCGCCAGGAACAACGACTGCCCCAGCACTGAATTCTCCGGCGAGACAAACTGCGGCAGAATCGTGAGATAGAAAAGCGCCACCTTGGGATTCAGCAGGTTCGTGATGAGTCCCTGACGAAACGAGTCGCCCCGCAGGCGGTCGATGCTCGACTGATCGAAGTTGGAGGTAGCATCCGCGGTATTCTTCGCAGCACCACGCAGACTCTGAACTCCCAGATAAGCCAGATACCCCGCTCCCGCGAACTTCACCACACTGTAAGCCAGCGACGAAACGCGCAGAATTGCCGACAACCCTAATGCCGACGCCATGGCATGAGTCGTCAGCCCACAACAAATTCCCAACGTTGTGAACAGTGCAGCCCGCCGTCCTCCGCTCAAAGTGCTCCTGGTAACTAATGCCGTATCGGCTCCCGGAATTAGGGTAAGCACTGCGGCCAAACCGACAAATGCGTAAACCTGCGGAGCCACTTTTACCTCCCAAACCTACGCCGCGAAATCAACCGCCATACAGCATTCGTCCTGAACCGCTTTCTCATAGACGACGGCAGCTGCCGCCACATCCTGCAGCGCCATTCCCGTGCTGTCAAAAATAACCACTCCCTCGTCCGATTCGCGCCCAGCCTTCTTTCCCGCCACCACCTCCCCGAGTTCTGCATGAACATCGTGGCGCGTCATCAACCCTGCCTCGAGCGCGTGATGCAGATCGCCCATCGCGGCGCACTGATCCAGCACATCAATAATTACCCTGCTGCTCGCCATCAGAGCGGGTTCAACTTCCTGCTTCTCTGGATGGTCGGCTCCCACAGCCGCAATGAACGTGCCCGGTTTCACGTCGGCTTGCATCAGGAATGCCTTTCGCGAAGGCGTGCACGTGACGCAAATGTCGCTCTGCCGAAGCGCATCCCTCAGATCTGCCGCCTTTGTAACCGGAATGCAAAACTCTTGAGATGCCCTCTCGGCAAACGCTGCCGCCCTCTCCATGGCGATGTCGTACGCGTACACCTGCCGCAAACGCAATACACAACGTAGCGCTCTGAGCTGAATCCGCCCCTGCGCTCCGCACCCGCAAATCGTGGCGACATGCGAATCCTTTCGCGCCAGGTACTTCGCCGCGACAGCCGTTGCTGCGCCAGTTCGAAGCGCTGTGATTTCCATTGAATCCATAACGGCCAGAACGCGCCCATTCTCCGCGTCGCTAAGTACGAGCACGCCTTGGATCGTCGGTAGCCCAAAACGCTGCGGATTCCCGGGAAAATTCCCATTTACCTTGGCGGCGAAGTACGGTCTCGTCCGCCCCAGAACCCCGGACTTGATATGAAACCCACCGCCTTCCACATGCATGCCCAGAACTCCCGGCGCTTGCGCTCTTCCCTCCCCCCGCAAACGAAACGCGCACTCCACCGCATCAATGCACTCCTCGAGACTCAGCAGCCTGCGCGTATCCCTGCCCGTGATGATCAGTGGAGCTTTCACGCGCACATCTCTGCCACGTGCAACAATCCATCCACGCGCATGACGGGCGCCGCTTCCACCGGCTTTTCGCCGCGCCGAAAAATTCGCACGCCGGAGGATCCCTTCAACGTGACATCCTCGCCTTCGACTCGCAGCATCGCTCCCTCCCGCAGCCCCACAACCGGCAGGTCATTCTCCTCCAGAAACTGGAGAATCCGTTCTTCCTGCGTCTCTCCCATATGCTTCGAACTTGGATCGGGATCAAGGTAGTGCGGGCTGATTTGAAAATTCACCAGCCCTAATGCTTTGAAAGATGGCGGCTGCACCACCGGCATGTCCTTCGTCGTCTTTAAGCTCGGGCAGGCGACGATCGAACCTGCGCTCGAACCGATATACGGCATTCCTCTCTCCACCGTCCGCCGGATCGCGGACAGCAAATCGAAATCATAAAGTCCCTTGAGCAGACGAAACGTATTTCCTCCGCCGATAAAAATCGCCTCACTCTCCTCCACCAAGCGCTGGGGATTGGAAACGTCATGCAAGGAAATAAGCGTGCATCCCATCCGTGCAAACCTATCCCGCGCCTGATTCGCATACTTGCCGCGGTCGAACAACGCGAAAGGCACAAATGCAATCCGCGACGCGTCACTCCGGAAGTCCCGTATTTCGCTCTCGACATGATCGAGATAGCCGCTGCCGTACAACGTAGAATTGCTGATCAGCAGAAGTCGTTTCATCCCCATTCCCTCTTGGCGTGATAGAGGCCTTCGATCAGTTCCATGCCTCGTTCGAGCAGTTCGGTATCCGGTAATTCCTGGCGCTCCCAGCCGTTCAGCACCGTATCCACTCCCAACGCTTCGACGCGCCCGTACTTTTCGTCTCCCAGATCCGCATCATGAATCATCTGCGCGATCCGCTTCACCCGTGCATCGCGAATCGCAAATTCTTTCACCAGCGTCTCGAACGTGCAGTCCTCTCCGTGATGCCCGAACCCGGCGGCAATGAACATGTCAAACGGTACTGCTTCGGAGTGATCTCCCGGATCGTCGCCGAACACAAACCGCGCCCTCGCATCGATAAACCTGCGAATCAACCAGGCTGAGGACACCCGGTCAATGCCAGGCCGAGGGCGCGTGATCCATACCCGGTTCTGATAGTCGCTAAACTTCCCCTTGCGCTGTCCCACTGGCGCAGGCTCATCCGCCCGCGCCAGCAGCGTCTCCACTCGCTTGCGTAGCGGGTTTTCAAAAAAATCGATTGCCACAGTTCCTTGAAATTGCCGGCGCAACCGGGCGAGTTGCCTCGCTGGCCGGCGCGCAGAAGGCAGAGCGATCGCCTTCTTGATCTCGCGTAGTAGGTGTTGGTACTCACGCGAGCGCGCCTCCAGGAACAGTTGCTTCAGCCGTTTGTCCGGCAGATCGTCGAAACTTTTTACCTGCACGACCGACGCCTGGCCTTTGTAGTTGCGGATCGCAGTCGCCAGCCATTCCAGCTTTTCCTGGTTCGCGGCCGCGTTGGGCAAGACATATCCCGAGGACCGCAACCCCAGTGCCCCATACCGCTTGAGCTTTCGCCACACCTCAACTCTCTGGCTTGCCTTTCTCGCCGGCAAACTAAACACCAAAAGTAGCCACGGCGTAGCTTGGTCCGTTACAGCCATTCCTAAATGTTATATATATAACGACACATTGGCAACCCGGCATCTCGGTCCAGGGCAGGCTCTATTTAGGCGGGGAGTTAATTCAGCCAGGCTCTACGCGAACGCATCGCCTATGCCATTTTTTGGCAGTTTGAACTCGCCGGCCTCGGCGATTAAACCACGCGGCAAGAATCTGCGCGATGGTCTACTTTCTCACCCATCGGTCCACCCACTCATTCACCGTCTTATACCAAAGCTGCGAATTCTGCGGCTTCAGCACCCAATGCCCTTCATCCGGGAAATACAACATCTTCGACGGCACTCCCAGCCTCTGCAACGTGGTAAATAGCTGAAATCCTTCGGACACGTCCAGCCGGTAATCGAGTTGCCCGTGCACCACCAGCGTCGGCGTCTTGAAATTCGTCGCATACAGATGCGGAGACCACTTGCGATAAAGCTCGCGGTTCGCGTACAGCGGGCCTTTGAACTCCCACTCAGGGAACCACAACTCTTCGGTCGTACCCCACGCCGATTCCGTATTGAACGTGCTGTCGTGCGAAACCAGACACTTGAACCGGTTCGTGTGCCCGAGAATCCAGTTCACCATGTACCCGCCGTAGCTCGCCCCCAGCGCGCACTCCCGGTTTTTATCGATGAACGGATATTTCTGCTCGGCATAGTCGAGACCCTTCATCAGGTCTTCAAACGGAGCGCCGCCCCAGTCGCCATTGATCGCGTCAATAAACTTCTGGCCGTATCCGGTCGAGCCGTGAAAATTGATCATGATGACGACGTACCCATCCGCGGCGAACAGTTCCGGATTCCAGCGATAGCTCCAGTCGTCTCCCCAAGCTTGTTGCGGCCCACCATGGACGAGGAACTTCACCGGATATTTCTTGTTTGGATCAAAATTCGGCGGCTTGAGCAGGAAGCCTTGGACTTTGTCATTGTTGGCGCCGGAGAACGAGAAAGATTCGAGTGGGGACATGGCGATGTGAGAAAGGCCGGCCTCATTCAGGTGGGTCAATGCAACCACGTGCCAGTCAGGTCCCAGTGCATAAATTTCATTCGGCGCGGTGATTGACATTCGCGTGAACAACAAGGTCTTGCCACTGTCAGTAATCGCCAGGTCGTCGCTGTACCCGGCCGCATCGTCGCGAACGAACAGAGCCTTCACCTCCGGCGTCTCTGGATACACGGCCCATACGGGCGAGATCCCGGCATTTTCGGCGGTTAGATAGATTCGGGACGAATCAGGAAACCAGACAAATGTCCCCACCCAGCTACCGAACAGCCGTGTCAATTCTGTCTTCTCTCCCGTCTTCCGCTCATACAGCATCAGCCTCCAGCGGTCGCTCTCATATCCCGGACGCGCCTGCGCCCGATATGCGATGTACTTCCCATCCGGCGAATAGAGCGGAGTCTCATCCGCCGCCTGGTTGTCGGCAGTTATTTTTTTCGCCGGCCCTCCATTTACTGGCACGATGAACAGATCATTGTTGGTGCTAATGGCTTCGCCTTCATCGTGATTCGACGTGTAGCAAACCTCCCGCCCATCTGGCGAGAAGGCATAGTTGTCCTGCCCGCCCAGCGAAAACACCGGCGCATCGTAATCACCCGGCGTCAGGTCGCGAGGTGCAGGCACGCGCCGAAGGTTGCTGCTCACCTCTCCCCACCCGGACGAAGCGTCCGGAAACTCCGCTGGAATTAGAAAAAGATGCGTGCGCTTGCCCTCCTTGTACGCATTCCAGTGCCGATAGAGCAGATGGTCGAAGACCCGCGCTTTGACCTTCGATTCCGCCGCTTCTTTCACTTTCTTGACATTGCAGTCTGCCTCTGCCACGGGCGCACCATCGCACTCGGGATATACATCCGACTTGAACAGAATGTTCTTGCCATCCGGCGACCACAGCTCGCCGTCGGCCTCGGTCGCAATGTTCGTATGCAGGTGTCTCGCAGTCACGGTCCCGGTCGTGCCATCGAACTCCGCAATCCAGATTTGCGATCCGCCAATTTTGGTCGAGACAAACGCAAACCGCTTCCCGTCCGGCGACCATCGCGGCCGGTCCGCATCCTGATCCGCAATAATCTCCCGTTCCTCACCGGGGATACCCACGTCTCCCTGCTTCTGGGAGACGTGGGTATCGAGCGGCACCGCCCACACATGCGGCGTCTTCGTATTCGCCTTCAGATCCAAATCCAACGCCGCAAACAGAACCCACTTCCCATCCGGCGACACCGCAGGCTCCTCCACCCGCTTCAGCTTCATCATGTCTTCAAAGGTGAAAGGCCGCTTTTGCGCGGCGGACGGGAACGCAACTGCCACAACACATGCCGCTATCAGAAAGCGACGCATCCCTGGCCTCCAGGCGAAACCACTTAGTCTACTCGACCCAGGGATTCACTAGGCGCACACCACAGTTCTCGAAATCAGCGGTATTGCGCGTGGCCAGCGTGGCGCCTCGAGTCAGGGCAATGCCCGCAATCTGCGCATCGAATTGGGCGATGGGGCGACCGCTTGTCCGCCGGCTCGCTGCGATCTTTGACAAAGCGCGTGCCGCCTCTTCATCGAATGCCAGCACTCTCCCGCCAAAATCTTCGGAGAACATAGCCTCAGCCTCAGCAGCAATTCTGTCCTGCCGTTTCCCGGTTGGTAGGAGTTCTATCCCGTAGAGAATTTCAGCGACAGTGATCGTCGTGAGAAAGACTTCTTCTATCGAGTGCTGCTCTGAGACCCACCTTTGAACCGCCACGGAAGCCGATGAAGACATCAGCTCAGAGACAACATTCGTATCAAGAATGATCACGAGCTCTCAACGGATTCTTGGATCGGGAATGGGCTCGCGAAGTGGAATCTTTAGGTCCACTCCGCCAAAAGGGGCGAAACGCCTTCGGATCCTCTCCGCTAGATTCTCGCGCTGCTCCTCGGCTCGATTCAGCTCGTTCCTCAGAATTTCTCGCGCCTCGTGTTCCATAGAGCGCCCGTGCTGCGCCGCCCGAATCCGGAGCTTGCGCTTGGTGCCTTCTTCCAGTTGACGAATGGTAATGCTGGCCATGGCCCGCAATGATATCATTGCAATCATTGATTGCATAATGATTCGGACTGGCTTCACTCGCGATCCGCGATCCCTCTTGACCTCGTTCCTCGAATCGCGCAACACTGTTTCGGGTTGCGCGTAGACCAGGAGACCATTCGTATCTTCAATGTTTTCTATGTTTTAAATTCTTTAAACTCAAAAATTTTGGTCGGATTCTCACGCTAAACCTCTGATTCTCAAAGATCGCGGGGAGGGGTATATCCGAAATTCTCGTTGTTCTCTGCGGTCAAACATCTTAGAAGGTATCCAAGCAGGTAAGAATTCGTCCACTAACTCATGCGCGCCGCCGTCCGCCACCTGAAGCAATCCGACCCTATCCTGTGCGCCATCATTGACCGGGTGGGCCCCTGCCGCATGGAGTTCGGCCCGCCCGAGTTCCACAGCCTGGCGGAAGCCATCATCTATCAGCAGCTCAATGGCAAGGCTGCACTCACGATCTTCAAACGCTTCGCCGATCTCGCCGGCAAGCCTCTGACTCCCGAGGGTATCCTCAAGCTCACAGACGAGCAGATGCGCTCGGTCGGCCTGTCAAAACAAAAATCGTCTTACTTGAAAGACATGGCCCAGCGCGCCTCGCGCGGCGAACTCGATTTCACGCGTCTCGCAGATATGACCGACGAGGCCGTTATCGAGCACCTCACGCAAGTGAAAGGCGTAGGCGTCTGGACGGCACACATGTTCCTGATGTTCACCTTGCGCCGCCCCAACGTGCTACCCACCGGCGATTTCGGCATCCGGATGGCGATGAAGAAGCACTACCGAAAACGCAAGTTGCCCAATCCGGCACAGATGGAGAAAATCGCCAAGTACTGGGAGCCTTACCGCAGCATCGCCTGCTGGTATCTTTGGCAGAGCATGGATGTGAAAACGATGTAGAGTCAGAATTTAGAAGTTAGAATGCGAAGCTGACGATGCAGCCTGGTGCACCGTGGAAGAGCGGCGCTTGAGCGCTGCGTAAGTCGCATTCAATGAGCCCGGGCTTCAGCCCCTGAGGTGGTCGTGCCCACTGATCAAAAAAAAATCCGCGTCCTGGTGGCCAAGCCTGGCCTCGACGGTCACGATCGCGGTGCAAAAGTCATCGCCCGGGCGCTGCGCGATGCCGGCATGGAGGTCATCTACACCGGCCTGCGCCAGACACCGGAGATGGTCGTCACTGCCGCCTTGCAAGAAGACGTTCACGTCATCGGCCTCTCAATTCTTTCCGGTGCGCACAACGCCATCGTCCCCCGCGTGATGGACCTGCTCAAGCAGAACCACATGGATGATGTGCTGGTCATCGTCGGCGGAATCATCCCCGACCAGGATATTCAATCGTTAAAAAAAGCCGGAGTCGCAGCCATCTTCCAACCCGGCACCGCGATGGACGAAATCGTCAATTTCATTCGCAACAATGTGAAGCCGCGACAGGTACCTACTCTGTGATCTCCTGTGTCCTCTGTGGTTAAAAAATCTTTCTACAGCACCAGCGACCACCCCAGAAAAAGCCACATCAAAGCCAAGTTCATCACGAACAGTCCAAGGCACACCATCGCGAATTTGCGTTTCAGCGATGGCCTGTCCAGAATCCGAGCCAGGCCGAGAAAGCTGGGGAAAACCATCAGTAGATAGCGCATCATGCTTTGCAGTGGCGGAGTCGTCTGCTTGCACAGAACGAACAGAATCACAGCCAGGCCGTAAAGCACATATTCCTTCCGACTACGCACGATAGCCAGCAGAACACAGAAGACAATGAGGTAGAGCAGATTCATTACAAGTATGACGTCGGGCGCACGAAATAGATGCACAGCGCCGAACCAAAGCGTCATCCAGGGAAGTGCCGCCGAAGTGCGCCAATATTGGTGGTAAACATCGACAGCAGAACCGAACCGGTGCAATCGAAGCCACAGTTGATACCCAAGCAGTCCTACAGGCGACAGCAGTAAGCTGCCCGCGCTTATCGATCTACGCCGCAGCGCCAGAAGGATCAGCGGAACGAGCACTAGCACACCCGCAGCTTTGGTCAATCCCGCAGCCGCAGCGAGTACCGCTGCAATCCACCATCGTTCCAGTCGCGCCATGTACAGCGACCAGACAATCAGCGCGAGCAGCAGTGATTCGGGATACCCAGCGAAGAAGACGAAGCTCGCAGGCCACACTGCACACACCATCACGCTACGGCTGACAAGTTCTGGCGGATGATCCAGCGACAGCAGCCTTTCGAGTCCCCAGAACAGGAACCATGCCGCAATCGTTGAGATCAAGAGCGCAGCAACAATGGGATTGATAATACTGACTGCCCGGATCAAGTACGGATAAAGAGGGTAGAAAACCGTCGCGTCAGGGCGATCATACCCGTAGCGCGCGATGTGCAGGTACCAGAGCGTGTCGAAGCGGCTCCAGAGATCCAGCAAGAGGTAGTGGAGACTCCGATCAGGAGGCGCGAGAGTTTCCGTCAGCGCGTTGGACCTGATCAGATGCCAGTTGACCGGGATGAAGATGCTGAACACCGCCCCCAGAATCGAATACGCCAGGCGCAGCAGAAATGTCAGGCACAACGCCCGGCGCCACACAGGAATTGCCTCCTTGCTGATCCAAGTTGCTTGCCTATCAAACATTCGTGAACCGAGGTCCATCTTACGTCCGCTTCTATCTTCTGCCTTCCAACTTCCAGCGTTTGCACCGCCGCACTTGCCTGGTATACGGTAAATAGTTCCGCCGCCTCATGGCCGATTCCAGCCATCCCACAGCAAGCGCTTCCGTGCTTGAAACGCGAGTGGATCCTACCTCCGCTCGCTTCGAAGCCAACATGCGTTTCATGGCCGACCTGATGTCCCAGGTCCACAATGAAGAGGAGAAGATCCGCCAAGGCGGAGGGCAGAAGGCCATCGAGAGCCAGCACGCTAAAGGCCGCCTCACCGCGCGCGAGCGCATCAATCTGCTCGCCGATCAGGGAAGCTTCTTTGAGCTGGGCATCTACGCCGCCCACGACATGTACGAAGAATGGGGCGGTGCTCCCGCCGCGGGGGTCATCACCGGTCTTGCACGCATCCACACCCGCCTGGTCATGATCATCGCGAACGACGCCACGGTGAAAGCCGGCGCGTTCTTCCCCATGACGGCGAAGAAGGTAATCCGCGCCCAGAACATGGCGATCGAGAACCGTATTCCGACCATCTACCTGGTCGATTCCGCAGGTGTCTTCCTTCCCCTCCAGGAAGATGTGTTTCCCGACACCGACGATTTCGGCCGCGTCTTCCGCAACAATGCCGTCATGTCAGCGATGGGTATCTCGCAGATCGCCGCCATCATGGGCATGTGCGTGGCAGGAGGTGGCTATCTCCCCGTAATGTGCGACCACGTGCTCATGACCGACGGCAGCGGTCTCTTTCTCGCCGGTCCCGCGCTGGTGCAGGCCGCCATCGGACAAAAGGTTTCTGCAGAGGAACTCGGCGGTGCGGCCATGCACGCGGCCATCAGCGGCACAGTTGATTTCCGCACCCCCAACGACGAAGCCTGCATCGAACGAATCCGCTCGATTATTGAAAAATGGGGTTATCGCCGCCAGTCGCCTTGGGACCGGAAAAAGCCGATCCCCCCCGCGCTCGCAGGCGAAGAAATTTATGGCATTTACGATGCCTCGCCCGCTCGGCCCTATGACATGAAGGAAATTCTGGCGCGCGTAGTCGACGCCAGCACATTTGACGAGTACAAGCCGGAATACGGCAAGACGCTTATCTGCGGCTACGCCCGCATTGGAGGATTCGCGGTCGGGATTGTCGCGAATCAAAAGTTACACGCACAGGCCACCGATCACGAAGGCCACAAGCGCGTGGAATTCGGTGGAGTGCTTTACACCGAGTCAGCGGAGAAAGCAGCCCGCTTCATTATGGATTGCAATCAGAATCTGATTCCTCTGGTTTTCTTCCATGACGTAAACGGCTTCATGGTGGGCCGCGACGCCGAATGGAGCGGCATCATCAAGGCGGGCGCAAAAATGGTCAATGCGGTGTCAAACTCGATTGTGCCCAAGATTGTCGTCATTATTGGGGGATCGTTTGGCGCCGGACACTACGCCATGTGCGGCAAAGCCTACGATCCGCGCTTCATCTTTGCTTGGCCTACTGCGCGTTACGCCGTGATGAGCGGCGACTCGGCGGCGGGTACTCTGGTCGAAATCAAACTCAAGCAACTGGAGCGCAGCGGTAAACAGTTGAGCGAGGATGAGAAAAAGGAGCTTTACGAATCGGTCAAGCGCACCTACGACGAGCAGACCGATCCACGCTACGGCGCCGCGCGGCTCTGGCTCGACAAAGTCATCGACCCGATGGAGACTCGCGACGCCATCACTCAGGCGTTGGAAGCTGCGGCACTGAATCCGGACGTGCCCGAATTCAAAGTCGGAGTGCTGCAAACCTAATGCTGAGTCGACGAACCAAAGTCTTAATCGCTCTCACAGGGCTGGCTCCTGCATCGATTGCCATCACTAGACTTGAAATCGCGGCAGTGGTCCGCAAAACTCAGGAAGAAGGCGCATTCAGGGCATGCGTCGATCCCGGTCCGCTGTCGTACCTGTTCCTGTTTCTGGGACTGGCAGCGGGCGAGCCGGCATGCTGTCGCTTCTTCTCAACATATGTCAGGGCAGGTTATAGCTAATTCACGATGTCGAAGTCGGTAAAACTCATCGAATGTCCGCGCGATGCATGGCAAGGCCTGCAAAGGCATATTCCCGTTTCTATCAAAGCCGATTATCTGCAAGCCTTGATCAACACTGGCTTCAAGCACATCGATGCCGTTTCCTTCGTTTCTCCTAAAGCTGTGCCGCAGATGGCGGACTCCGAAGAAGTCGTGAAGGAACTCGATCCGCCGGATGATGTCGAAATCATCGCAATCGTAGTGAACGCAAAAGGTGCAGAGCGGGCCATCAATAGCGATGCCGTACGCACATTAGGTTTTCCGTATTCCGTCTCGCCTACCTTCTTGAAAAACAATCAGCGCCAAACTCCGGACGAAGCCATCGACGAACTTGAAACGATCAAGCAGAACGCCGACGATGCTGGTTTGGACACGGTCGTGTACATTTCAATGGCTTTCGGAAACCCGTATGGCGACCTATGGAACGTGAACGAAGTCGTCGATGCAGTCGATCTCCTCGAATCCTACGGAATTAAAATGATCACGCTGGCTGACACCGTAGGAATGGCTGGTGCTGAGCAGATCCGCGAAACCGTTTCCACCGTCTCGTCGAAATACGATTACTTGGAAATTGGCGTCCACCTGCACAGTCGGCAGGAGAAGGCGGCCGAGAAAATTTTTGCTGCATACGATGCCGGCTGTCGGCGCTTTGACTCAGCTCTGGGAGGACTTGGAGGTTGTCCGTTCGCGCAGGATGCTCTCGTAGGCAACATTCCAACCGAGAAGGTGCTGGAGGCATTGAAACAGCATGGCGTGGCAGTACCGGTCCTGAAGCCTCTCGACACGTTATTGCGAATTTCGTCCGAGATTGGTGCAAGGTACACCAGCGCTCCCGCGGCGGATTAGAAAGAGCCCAACCATAATGACTATCACTCTCACCTGCGATTCCGGCATTGCCACAATCACTCTCAATCGGCCTGAGAAACGCAACGCGCTGAGCGTACAGCTCACTGAGGAGTTATTGTCTGCATTTGATGAGATCGAGGGATCTCCCGCTCAAGTTCTCATTGTGACCGGCGCCGGAAAGGCCTTCTGCGCCGGCATGGACCTGGACGAACTACAATCGCTCACGGGCAAGACCCACGAAGAAAATGTGTCTGATTCCACCCGCATCGCTCGGGTCTACCGCCGCCTTTATGACTTCCCCAAACCGACAATTGCCGCCGTGAACGGAGCAGCCCTCGCCGGTGGCACCGGTCTGGCAACCATGTGCGACTTCACTTTGGCCGTGCCGAACGCGAAGTTCGGCTACACCGAAGTTCGCATCGGCTTTGTTCCTGCCATTGTTTCTTCCATTCTGGTCTGGCAGGTAGGACACAAAATCGCCCGCGATCTGCTGCTAACCGGACGCATCTTTGACGCCACAGAGGCGAACCGTTACGGGCTGGTGAATGAAATAGTCGAACCAGAACAACTGATGGAGCGAGCCGCACAACTTGCCAAAGAGCTCATGCAAAATAGTCCGTCATCGCTGCGGGTTACCAAGAAATTGATCAATGGGTACATCGCCGCTCAGCTTGATCAGCAGATTGCTTCTGCCATACAGGAAAACGCCACAATGCGTAGCATGCAGGATTTTCGCGAAGGCGTCTCCGCGTTCCTGGAGAAGCGCAAGCCACAGTGGAGCGGCAAATGAACAATCATCAGCCACTGAGCTGCGAGAGCCGTCTGCGCGTGCGTTATGCCGAAACCGATCAGATGGGAGTTGCCTACCACGCCAATCACTTCATCTGGTTCGAAGTTGGCAGAGTTGAACTGCTGCGCCAGCTCGGATTTTCTTATCGCGACATGGAACAGATGGATAATTGTTTTATCGCCGTAGTGGACGCACGTTGCCGCTACAAAGCACCGGTTCGCTACGACGATGAGGTGATCGTGCGCACGCACTTGAAGAATGTGCGTGAAACCGTCATCCATTTCGGCTACGAACTGCTGCGGGCAAGCGATGGCGCGCTGCTGGCGGAAGGCGAAACCACTCACATCGTGACCAATGCCGAGATGAAAGTGCGGCCTATTCCCGAGAAATACCTGAAAGTATTCAGGCATGCTGTGCACGAGACGCCGCGTTCGTAGCTGACAGCTGAAAGCTGACGGCTAATAGCTGTTTTTATGAAAGCTCTCCACATCAGCGGGAACGACCTCGCGTTGGAAGCTGTGCGCGAGGTGGTGACGGAAAGGCGCCCAGTCCTTCTCGCGCCCGATGCACGGGAAGCGGTGGAGCGCGCTCGCGCTGTCGTGGACGCACTAGTCGCAGAGAACCGCGTCTCCTACGCGATCACAACCGGTGTTGGCAAGCTGAGTGATGTCCGCATTCCCCCGGAACAGATTCGCGAGTTGCAGGTCAATCTCGTTCGCTCCCATGCTGTCGGGGTGGGCGAGCCCCTCTCGATTTCCGAGACCCGCGCCATGATGCTGCTGCGCGCCAACTCTCTGTCGAAAGGTCATTCCGGCGTCCGCTCTGCGGTGATCGACACGATCTGCGAACTCCTGAACCGTGGAGTCACCCCGCTCGTTCCTTCCCAGGGCAGCGTAGGCGCAAGCGGAGATCTCGCTCCTCTGGCACATTTGGCCCTTGCACTGATCGGAGAAGGCGAGTGCTTCGACGAGAATGCTACCCGCGTTCCCAGCTCCGAGGCATTGCGTCGAGTTCAGGTGCAGCCTCTCGTGCTCGAGGCCAAGGAAGCTGTTTCACTGATCAACGGCACGCAAGGCATGTTGGCGCTGGGCACATTGGCGCTTTTGGCGGGCGAGACGTTGATCGATTCCGCGGACGTAATCGGTGCCTTAACGCTCGACGCCCTCCGAGGCACGGATGTCGCCTTCGATGAACGCATCCACAAGGTGCGCCCCCATCCAGGCCAACTCAAGACCGCCGCCAACCTGCGCAGAATGCTCGAAGGCAGCCAGATCCGCGGCTCACATCGGGATTGCGCTCGCGTCCAGGACGCCTATTCGCTCCGCTGCATTCCGCAGGTTCACGGCGCGGTCCGGGATACCTTGGCGCACTGCCGCGAAGTAATGGAAATCGAAGTCAACTCGGCTGTAGATAATCCGCTCGTCTTTGTCAGCCCAGGCCACGTAGGGGTGGCTGCTCCCACCCAACCAGCCGAGCAAGGCTCGGCACGGCATGCTGTCCTTTCCGGCGGCAATTTCCATGGCGAGCCGCTCGCGTTTGTCCTGGATTTTCTCGGCATCGCGCTCGGCGCGCTCGCAGGAATTTCCGAGCGCCGCATCGAACGCCTGGTGAACCCCGCCTTGAACGAGGGCCTACCGGCATTCCTGGCGCCGGGAGCCGGCCTTAATTCAGGGTTCATGATGCCGCAGGTCACGGCCGCTGCTCTGGTAAGCGAAAACAAGGTGCTGGCGCATCCCGCTTCGGTTGACTCGATCACTACCTCCGGCAACAAAGAAGACTACGTATCCATGGGTATGACTGCAGCTTTGAAATTGAAGAAGATTGTCGCGAACACCTGCAATGTGCTGGCCATTGAGGCGATCGCCGCGGCGCAAGCGCTGGATTTTCTCGCTCCGCTGAAAACCGCAAAGCGCGGCCAGGCAGCCCACGCCGCGATTCGGGCCGTGTGTCCCCCGATGGATAAGGATCGTGCTATGTCAGGCGATTTCGCGCGCGTCGCAGAGCTCATCCACCGAGGCAAGCTTTCGGAAGTACTGAGGTAGGCCACATCCGTAGAAAAATACTCAGTCAATTCCGCAGTGCGCTAGGTGACTCAGATCCGCCTCAGCGAGGCCGTAATAATCGCTTGATGGAAGGCCCGAGTCTAAAGCGGAGCACGTAGGCGAGAGATCCCCATAGCCTGTCCCGAAAGACGAAATACATACTTCTGCCGCGCACCTGGTCGGTCCATTTCATCTTCCATTCGTCGTCTGGACCGGTAATGTCATAAGTGTGGACGCCTCGGGCAGCACAGTCCCGCAAAATTTCACTAACGATCAAATGCCCAACCGCCCACTCCCTATGGCTCTCGTCATAGGCAAGCTTAGGAGAGTAGTAGCGTCCTCGATGTGAAAGGCCAAACTGAGCGGCCAGTAGGTTGCCACCACATTCCAGCGTGTAAAGGGAAAGATAGCCGTAGCGGCCCGCAATTTCTGCAATCTCGTCATAGAACTTTCTGGCCCTTGCATCGTATCGGACTGCCCCACCCTCCCGTCCTTTCCAGCCACTGGCCTCCAATTCATAAAACCGCTCCAGCACTTCACGATTTGCTGTTTCAACACGGCAGAGGCGCAACTGCCCTTTTTTTGAAAGTTCACGATGTGCCTGGCGCAACTTGCCTCGCAACCTGTTATTTCGTGGCAGTTTTTCCAGTTCTTCGATAAGAACGATCGGATTCGGCCTCATGGGAACTTTCGCGGTATGGAAACCATCGGCCTTAGCCGCCCCCACCAGAGATTCCACAGTGCTCTCATCCGGGATGTCGCTGAGTTCGAGCAAGTCCCATGCTTGCTTTTCCTTCAGGTAACGCCAGGCGGCGAGCCCTGCCTGTTCGCCTTCGCGGGAAGCACAGCGAACCGCATCGAAGCGACACGAGTGAACACTGACCGGACTGCGTAGCCTGAGCACCGGCACTCCAGAGAACAGAACGCGCTCTTGCAGGAGCGGCAAGACAAACTTCAGAGTTCCATTTGCTCTGGCGGAGATGACCAAAACTTTGCTGTGTGGAAAAAATGCGCGAATGATTGCTGCTATCCACTCGGGACGGTAGAAAGGCTCATCATCAGGCGATTGAGCCGCCAGCGCGCGCCATTCATCAGCCAGACGCTCCAGAACTTCTAGTCCGCCGCTGTGCGCAGAAACGTCAAAAGACCGTTCTCCGCTCTCCACATTCTGGATCATACAAGACGCTATTCTGCCGCAGGAGACGGCGCGGTTTACTCCAGGGCTGCTGTAAGCTGCTTGGTATCCTATACGCGATGAAGCGGCTCACGCTCCAGCTCATGCGGCATTCTGGTGTCTTCTCTGTGGCGCGTGCCATGTCCGCGACAATGGCTCGTATTCTCATGTATCACAATTTCTGCGGAGCTGGAGAGATGGAGAATGGCGCCGTAGATGCAAACCTATTAAAGGAACAGTTCAGTTTGATTGATCGTCATTTCCGAGTGGTGCCGCTACGCGAACTAGTGGAACATCTGCAATCCGGCAGGAGCCCAGGCCATAACTCGGTGGTGCTCACGATCGATGATGGCCGTCGCAATTTTTACGAGGATGTGTTTCCTGTGCTGAAGGAATTTCGGTTTCCTGCGACTTTTTTTGTCGTCAGTAGGTTCATTGGAGCGCAAGAGTGGATTTGGACTGACAAAGTGCTGTGGCTGAGCGAACAGTCCGCCCGGACCAGGGAGCTGTCCATATCGAATCTGGACCCGCTGTTCAAAACGTTGAACCGGATGTCTCCCGTAGAACGGGACGCTCGGATAAATGCACTGGCCGCCGAGACCAGGGCTCACATACCCCCAAGCCCGGCCGGCAAGTACGCGCCCTGTTCCTGGGATCAGCTTCGCGAAATGAGCGATTCTGGGCTCGTGGAGATAGGCTCACACACCAAAACGCATCCAATTCTGTCCAGCATCAGTGATGCCGAATCCTGTTGTGAATTGAATGAATCACGGGCAGAAATCGAGAGGGGGATTCAGGGGAAGGTGGCCTCTTTCTGTTTTCCAAACGGGAGCTTGGAGGATTATCGTCCGAGCCAGGTCAGGCAAGTCGCAGAAGCGGGATACACTTGTGCCGTAACAGCAGTCTCTGACCTAGTCGACGACCGAGCCGACAGATATCAGCTGCCGCGAATCGGCATCGGTCCCGAGGCCGACGTACTCGGATTTTCTAAAATGCTTGACGGCGTAAGCCACTATCAGCAGAAAGTCGCGAGGGTATTGGGGAAAGGACCTTGAACAAATCCGTAATGGATCGTGGCGGGTTTCTAATTCTGCTGTTCTGCCACCTGTATCCGCGTTTCGGCGCGCTGTAGGGCATCCTGTGCTCGCGCGTAATCGACTTCCGTGCTCCCACTCTTCAATCGTTCCTCAGCCCGCTGCTTGGCCTCGAGCGCCCGCCGTTTGTCGATTTCCTCCGGGCGCTCTGCTGTCTCGGCGAGAATCGTGACTTTATCAGGCAACACTTCGGCGAATCCCCAAGCTACGGCCAGGTGATGAGTGATGCCGTTGCTTCGGTAGGTGATTTCGCCGACAGCCAGCTCCGTGATCAGCGGTGCGTGTCCCGGCAAGATCCCGAGATACCCATTACTGCCCGGGATCTGGGCTTCTTCCGCCACTTCCTTCACAACCATCTTTTCCGGTGTAACGATCTCGAGCTGGAAGGTGTCGGGCATTTCCTGTTCGTGGTTGGCTTCTGTCTGCCGTAAGTTTTCGGTCTTCAGTCCTCTGGAAATTGTCCGGCTACGCCGCTACTCTCAGCTTCTCTGCCGCTTCCAGAGCTTCCTCGATCGTGCCTTTCATATAGAAAGCCTGCTCAGGAATATCGTCGTACTTGCCTTCCACGATTCCCTTAAACCCTTTCACGGTATCGGCGATCTTCACATAGCGTCCCGGAGAGCCGGTGAACTGCTCGGCAACGTGGAACGGCTGCGAGAGGAATCGTTGAATTTTTCGAGCCCGGGCAACCGTGAGCTTCTGGTCTTCACTCAGTTCGTCAATGCCGAGAATGGCGATTATGTCCTGAAGATCCTTGTAAGTTTGCAGTGTTTTCTTGACCGCCTGCGCAACTTCATAGTGCTCGTCACCCACGATTCGCGGATCGAGAATGCGGGAGGTTGAAGCGAGTGGATCCACGGCAGGATAAATTCCGATTTCCGTCAAAGCGCGCGAGAGCACAGTCGTGGCATCGAGGTGAGCGAACGTGGTTGCCGGTGCCGGATCAGTAAGATCGTCAGCCGGAACGTAGATTGCCTGCACTGAAGTTACCGATCCCTTCTTCGTGGAGGTGATACGCTCTTGCAGTTCCCCCATTTCCGTGGCGAGGTTCGGCTGATAACCTACGGCGCTTGGCATGCGGCCAAGCAGCGCCGAGACCTCCGAACCCGCTTGCGTAAAACGAAAAATGTTGTCGATGAAGAGGAGCGTATCGGCGCCTTCCTTATCGCGAAAATATTCGGCTACCGTCAATCCACTCAGCGCCACGCGCAGACGCGCGCCGGGCGGCTCAGTCATTTGCCCGTAGACCAAGGCAGCTTTCGATTGTTCCGGCCTGCCCGGTACAATCACCTTCGACTCCGTCATCTCCAGCCAAAGGTCGTTGCCTTCGCGCGTGCGCTCCCCGACTCCGGCGAATACCGAATAGCCGCCGTGCTGCTTGGCGACGTTGTTGATCAATTCCTGAATGATCACCGTCTTGCCGACACCTGCGCCGCCGAAGAGTCCAATTTTTCCGCCTTTCAGGAAGGGCTCGATCAGGTCGATCACCTTGACACCGGTTTCGAACATCTCCGACGTGGTGGCCTGCTCTTCAAACAAAGGCGCTGGGCGGTGGATGGGCATCCTCTCGGTCGCCTCAATCGGCCCCAATTCGTCCACTGGTTCGCCGATCACATTCATCACCCGTCCCAGCGTGCCGCGGCCCACCGGTACGGAAATTGGCCCGCCCAAATCAATAGCCTTCATCCCCCGCACCATGCCATCGGTCGGCTCCATGGCGACGCAGCGTACACGGCCTTCGCCCAAGTGCTGCTGCACTTCCAGAACCACCTTGATCGTCTTGGGCACGTTGAACCCGTCGCTTGACACCCGAAGGGCTTCGTAAATCGGCGGCATCTTGGCTTCTTCGAATTGCACGTCCACTGCGGGACCGGCAACCTGCACTACGTATCCGATATTTTCTGGCATAAGACCCACTCCCCTAATGCAGGGACGTTGCTTGCAGCGTCTTCCGACACGGAGACACAGCAAGCTGCGGCTCTACAATGCCGCCGCACCGCTCACAATTTCGATAATCTCCTTCGTGATCTTCGCCTGGCGCACCCGGTTCATCGCCAGCGTTAACGAATCAATCATATCGCTGGCGTTATTCGTGGCCGCATCCATAGCCGTCATGCGGGCCGCATGCTCGGCAGCAACCGATTCCAGGAGACCATGGAAAATCAGAATACTTACGTATTTCGGCAGCAGCGATTTGAACAATTCACCCGGCGGCTGCTCGTATATGTAGTCCACTTGCGCTGTGGCGAACTTCTCAGCCAGAGCGTCGACGTCCCGCGTGTCCTTCGCACGCAGACCCACTCCGGTTCCTTTCGCCGCCTCCACCGCGCGCTCTTTCTCCTCCAATGTCATTTCCTGCGCCTGCGCAACCGCGGTCACGCCGATCTTCTCAATTGGCAGGATCCGTTCCACTACGAGACGCTGCGCAATGACGGACTTGAATTCGTTATATACGAGATAAGCAGAATCAATTTCTTCTTTCGCATACCTGTCGATCACCCGCTGCGCGATCTCTGCCGCCATGGCATATTCGATCTTTACCAGCACTCCAACCTGTTCTCCGACGATCGTAATTGCGGCAGGTTCCTGTGATTCCGCAGAGCGTGGCTGGGCAGATTTGTACCTCCGCCGCAAGAAATCGCGCCCTTTGCGGCCAATCGCCTCAATTTCCGCGTTCTTCCCCGTCTTGCTCTCCAGGAATCGCATTGCAGCCTTCATGATGTTCGTATTGAAGGCTCCCGCCAGCCCCTTATCGCCGGTCACCACAATCAGCAGAATCCGACTCTCGGGACGCTGCGCCAGGAGCGGGTGCTTTGGCTGGCCGCTTTCGGGATCGTAGATCTCCGCCCGCGAGACCAGCGATTTGAGAACATTCGTAAGCATCTGGGCGTAGGGCCGGGCTGCTAGGGCACGATCTTGGGCCCGTCGCAACTTGGCAGCCGACACCATCTTCATCGCCTTGGTGATCTGCCGCGTGTTGGTCACGCTGCGAATACGTCGGCGGATGTCGAGAATATTTGCCATGATTCGGTAGTCAGTCGTTGGTCGCCGTCATCAGGAAGTGTCGTCCTGACGCGAGCGCAGCGAAGCGGAAGGATCTATGCTCCTATCGCGCGGCAACAGCTTGCCTTTCTGCCACAAACGTCTCCTTGCACTCCTTAATGACCTTCGTCATCTCGGCCTTCAGGCTATCGTCAAGAACCTTCTTCTCCATGATCGAACGCAACAGGCCCGGATTCGACGTATCCACAAACTTGTAAAGCTCGGATTCGAAGTCTCGCACCTGCTCCACCGGGAGGTCGTCGAGATGACCTCCGGTTCCCGCGAAGATGATCAGAATCTGCTTGGAAAACGGCAACGGCGAGAACTGCTTCTGCTTCAGAACCTCCACCAACCGCTGTCCGCGGCTGAGCTGGGCCTGAGTAGCTTTGTCGAGATCGCTACCGAACTGAGCGAAGGCGGCAAGCTCGCGATACTGTGCCAAGTCCAGTTTTAGACTGCCGGCGACCTGACGCATGGCCTTGATCTGGGCGCTGCCTCCAACGCGGCTCACCGAGATACCCACGTTGACTGCAGGCCGAACTCCCTGATTGAACAGGTCAGTCTCCAGAAATATCTGCCCGTCCGTGATCGAGATTACGTTGGTGGGAATGTAGGCTGAAACGTCTCCAGCCTGAGTTTCAATGATCGGTAATGCAGTCAGAGATCCGCCGCCATTCTTATCACTGAGCTTGGCCGCGCGCTCCAGCAGCCGCGAGTGGAGATAAAAAACATCTCCCGGGTAAGCTTCGCGACCGGGCGGTCGTCTCAACAACAACGAGATTTCACGGTACGAGGCCGCATGTTTTGAAAGATCGTCATAGATGACCAGAGCATGTCGCTTCGTGTCCCGAAAGTGTTCGCCCATCGCGCATGCCGCGTAGGGCGCGATGTACTGCATAGGCGCAGGCTCAGAAGCCGAGGCAGCCACTACGATGGTGTAATCCATCGCGCCATAGTCGGCGAGAATTTTTACGACCTGGGCGATTGACGACCGCTTTTGCCCAATCGCGCAATAGATACAAATCAGGTCGTTGCCCTTGTTGTTGATGATCGTATCCAGCACGATCGCAGTCTTGCCGGTTTGCCGGTCACCGATGATCAACTCGCGCTGTCCGCGGCCGATAGGAATCATACTGTCGATGGCTTTCAATCCGGTCGCCATCGGCTCGCGCACAGGTTGACGATCGATCACTCCCGGCGCAAGGCGTTCCAGCGCAATGAAATCTTTGCCCGCAATCGGCCCTTTATCGTCGATCGGCTGCCCCAGCGCATCCACGACACGCCCGATGAGCGCGTCACCTACGGGCACGCTCATAATGCGCCCAGTGCGCTTAACCTCGTCGCCCTCCTTGATTTCGGTGTACTCGCCAAGCAGCACGACGCCAACCTGATCTTCTTCCAGGTTCATCGCAATTCCGGCCAGGCCATGCGGAAAACTGAGCAGCTCTCCCGCCATTACTTTGTCCAGCCCGTGCACGCGGGCAATACCATCGCCAAGGGTGATTACTGTGCCGACTTCATCCACCGCGATCTTCGACTCGTAGTTCTCGATCTGCTGCCGGATCAGCTTCGTGATTTCATCTGCTTTGATTTGCGCCATAAGATTACTTTCGGCTTTCGGCTATCAGCCGTCAGACCTTGAACATCGCGCGTCAGCGTCGGTTTTTAGCTCTAGCTCTTCGCATTTGGCTGTTGAGGGGCCAAGGGCTGAGGGCACAGGGCTGAGGCCTACGTACTCGCCAGCTGCTCCCGGATTCTCTCCAACTGCCCTTTTACAGAGCCGTCGTAAATCGTGCTCCCCACTTTAATGATGGCTCCTCCCAGGATCGACCCATCTTTCGAGTAGTGCGCGCGCACCTTTTTGCGTGTGAGCTTGCTCACTTCAGACTCGAGTTCCTGCCGTTCGGAGTCTCGCAGCTCACGCGCACTAACGATTTCGGCCTCCGCGAAACCAAGCCGCTGATTCAATTCCCGCTCCAACTGCTTTACGATCGGCCGGAGGAACGGAATGCGCTTGTGATCGATGAGCACCGCGATGAAATTTCGCACCGGCCGGGAAACACCTTCCCGCTCCGCAATGGCATCTAGCAACCCGCGTTTCTGCTCCGCGGGAATCGAAGGCGCCTCCCAGACCGCTTGCAGTTCTTGGCTACTCGCCACCAATTGGATGATCGTCTGGAGCTCCTGCAGTGTCTTGCCGGCATCCAGGCTCTTCTCGAGGATTACATCGGCGAAGGCACGCGCGTAGGTGCTGGGGACTGACGCCATCCGTTAGCCCTCGCCCCTTCTGGACTCCGTGCCGTTGGTAGATAGTTGACGTGCGAAGTTGCGTATCAGCGCCTTGTCTGTGGCGGCGTCTACCTGGATCTGTTTTGAGGCGAGAGAAACCGCCAGGTCGGCCGCGTAGGCCTTTAGTTCACGGCGGGCTGCCAGGATTGCTGCGGCGATTTCCTCCTCCGCCGACTGAACCACCTTGCGCGCGTCCTCCTCGGCGGCTGCTCTGATGCGCTCTTCTTCGGTAACGCTCTCGTTTTCTGCGGCGGCCCGCATTTTTTCGATTTCAGAATCCAGCATGGAAAGCCGCGCTTCAATACCCGAGAGCCTCTGGTTGGCTTCCTCAGCGGTTTTGTTTGCCTCTTGCATCGCTTTCTGGATGGACTCGGTTCGCTGGCGGAAAAGTGACGGCAGATTTTTTTTGGAGAACCAGACGATCACTCCCGCAATCACCGCAAAATTCAACACCACGCAAAGCCAGTAGGCGCTCTCCAAGCTAAGTCCCGTGATCCTGGCGACCCGTTGTATCGACGCGGAATGCTTGAACTCCGCCACCTCATCCTCCCCACCGGCTTCACGTTCCTTGGCCTGGCTGCCATCTTTTTGCGTTGTTGCGGAAGACTCCGGTACCTGCTGCGCTACTGCCGCACCAAGCGGAAAAAGAAGCAGGCAAGCGAGAATACTCAGCGTGAGGGCCCAAACTCGCAAATTTGTCTTAATTCTTTTCATTCGGCACCCGCTGGGGCCTGTGCCATTGCTGGTCGCAAGACGCTCCGGACGATTTCAATAGCCAGCCTTGCGACTTCGGCGCTAAGGCTGGCTTGGGCGGCCATCTTTTCCTGCTCTATTGCCTCACGAGCCTGTTCCACTTGCGCCCGCGCCCTGTTTCGCGCTTCCGCCAGCGCCGCGGCTCTGGCCTGCAACGCTTGCTGCCGCCGCGCTTCCTGGCGCTTGAAAATCGCCACGCGAGCTTGCCGCAAGCGGCGCTCATAATCGGCGGTTCGGGCTTCCGCAGCTGCGATGTCTGCCCGTGCCTTCTCAATCGCTCCTTCGGTCCGGCGGTGCCGCTCCGCAAGCACCGCTGCCAGCGGCCTGTGAACCAGCACGGCATACGCTCCATACAGCAGTATCATGAAGATAATCGTGGGCACGGACCCAAGCAGTAATCCGCCTAGCTGTGAGAGGATCTCGTCCATTTCGGCTGATCAGGAACTGAAACTTCAAGAGGGCTTAAAACCCTTAAATTTAACCCGTTACAGGGAGAGTGTCAAACGGGTGACTACTTCTCTGGCATCTCCGAAGGCACAATTGGCAATTCCATCCTATCTGTCCAACGCAGAACTGTTAACGAACTGCGAACGCCGACTCGCGCCTCGGTCAGAAGGCGGTGCAGATCGTCTACGCCGCCCACCGGCTTACCATCCAGAGCGATAATGACATCCCCTTCGCGTAGTCCCACCTTCTGCGCCGGACTTCCACCTCCCACCGACAGTACCACCACGCCGCTTTCCTGCGGCAGATCATAGAAGCGCACCAGTCGCCGCTGCAGCGGCACCGTTTGAGCCTCAACGCCGATGTAGCTGCGGCGGATGCGTCCGTCCTGCAGCAAGCGAGTGGCAACGAACTTAGCGGTATTGATGCCGATGGCAAAACACAATCCTTGTGCGCCCATGATAGTCGCTGTGTTCACACCCACAACAAGTCCATCTGAGGTCACCAAGGGACCACCGGAGTTGCCGGGGTTCAGAGAAGCGTCGGTCTGAATTACGTCGTCGATGAGCCGACCGGAGTAGGAGCGCAGCGATCGCCCAAGGGCGCTGACCACGCCGGCGGTGACTGTGTACTGGAATCCGTACGGATTTCCGATTGCAATTGCTACTTGTCCGACTCGGAGCTTCTGAGAATCACCCAGCGGTGCCGCAACCAGGTTGGGGGCATCTACCCTAATGATCGCGAGGTCGGTGGCCGGGTCGTCGCCAATCATGTGCGCGGGCAACCGCCGCCCGTCCGGCAGGGAAACATGAATTCTCGTGGCGCTATGCACGACGTGGCTATTGGTCAGAATCAGACCATCCGGTGTGAACACAAATCCCGAGCCGCCGCCCCGGTGCTCGCGTGGCTCTCCCGAGCGGCTCCTGCTGGTCTGCGTGATCTCAATCTTCACTACTGAGGGGCTGATCTTTTCGGCAGCGCTCACAACTGCTTGTGAATAGGCATCCAGCAGGCTGGAGTCAGCTTCGCCGATTCCGCTGGAGGGCTGGACCACCGCCTCTGCGTGGTCTGCCAAAGGATACGCGATCTGTTCTCTGCTCATAAAAGCTAGATGAAACAAGCCGATGCGTGGATTCAGCGGCACCTGAAGCATCGAAAAGGAAAACCTCTATGGCGTGCGGGGCGTGCTCTTCCTAAGGTGGGCGATCTCCTGGTTCTAATACAGGACTTCGTTCTCTCCTTTTTCCGCAATCAGTTTCTGGAAACGCTCGACGATCTTGTCCCGCCGCGCCATCAGGGCCTTGACCTCGTCTTTGGTCAGATAATGCTTTGTCTTCTCGGTCAGCTGGGCTCCGTCCAGTGCTTTCAACTTCTCCAAAAGCTGACGATCGCAGCGAACCAGGTCGTCAGGATTACGCAAGTCTTTCTTCAGGCGGAACGAGCGGCTGAAATCCACGCGATAAAGTTCCCAGTTCTGCCCGATCAGAACGTTGGTGAGATTGGGATCGTTATCGTAAACCAATTGATCGAAGACGCGGATCTTGTACATCTGCTTATTCCAAGCATCAGTGTCGGGAGCGTATATCTGTTGTTTTCTTCGATCCGCCTCGTCCATTTTTACCGGCAACCACCAACTGAGCGAACCGGCATTCCCTTTCCACTTGCGTTCGACATACACAGGCATCATGTCATCCATGCCGATCAGTTCGGCGAGAGCATAAGCGGCGATGTTGTACTTATAGGAATCGACAAAGCTCAGTTCAGTGCCCCCGGTGGCAAGCTGCATCGACGTTTTGTGCTCGTCAATCGCCTGGAAGGAAGCATCGTGGGTGATAGTTCCGTCACTCAGGGTAAGCCGCCAGGGGCTGGTAATCCCTTTCGACGATTGGTGGCTGGCAATGACTTTCGCGGTCGTCAGGAACTGCTTGATCTGATCTTTGGTGAGAGTGGGGCTGACATTGGGCTGGTCGACACCACTTACCAGACCTGAACAGACCACGATAAACAAGGAAGCTAAAATCAGCCTCCGCCGCTGCAGTTGAATCGTGTGCATGGGGGCCTCCCTGGAATTGTGCGGACAAATTTACCCCTCCTGAGGCGCGGTTCGCAACTGCTAATGTGCGGTTCCTCGCGGGTATGCCTGCCGCTTAAAATTGAGCTTTACTCTGTCTACCAGTCAAGCTATTCTCTCGCGTGCAGAAATTCACAACTTTTCAGCGAACAAATACGTAAAGTTCGTGTTTCACGGTCTGGAGGATGCGATGAGATCTACAGTCATTTTGGTCAGTCTGGTGTTGGCGGCAAGCCTGTGCGCTGCCCAGACGTCCGCAGCAACTGAAAGCAAGCAGGATAAGAAAGCGACGAGTGGCGATCAGAAGGAAAGTCGGTGGCAGGGCCACATCGTGCGGCAGAATAAAGAGGGATCAACTCTGACCGTTCGTGGCGGGCAAAGCACCAAAGATAGTTTCGAAAAGGAGATCTCGTACGATAGCTCAACCGAGTGGACCAAGCGGGGGAAACCCGCGCAGCAGGACGAATTCAAAGACGGATCCTTTGTGATTGTGCTCGGTCACGCAGACGACAAGGGAAATTTTCACGCGCGGCGAGTCGATTTGCGGCTGCCCCGGTAGTCCGTACGAGCGACCCAAACCTGCTAACCTGCTCACAGTCGTGCCGCAGGAGATGTCTTTTAGTCGCCATGGGAATGGCGGCAGTTCATGCATTTGCAGCCAGTGTATCGAGGCGCAGTTTGGCGGCTCGAGCAGTCTCACGCAGCAGTGGATCTGAATCGTTCAAACAGCGATTCAGTTCACCTTCCAGGGATTTCAATCCGAAGCTGCCGATTGCATAGGCGCCGCAAGACCGTAGCCACGGATCATCGCTGGTGACCAATGCCGCCACTGCCTGCTCCTGATTCTCGACTTTTGCACGCACCAGTCGCTGTGCCAAACGAGCACGTTCAGTTACTGTGACCTTACCGTCCAGCAGCGGGACCAGCATCTCGCGCAACTGGGACTTCAAAACGTTGTCCAGAAATTCCAGGGCATTGTCGTAAACCGACACGTTCTTGGACTGAAGACCGAGATAAGCGCTGTGCACGTCGAGATGAGGATACAACAGCCCCAGCAGACGAAAGATGCGCTCTAATTCCTGCTGCATGGACTCAGTTAACGCCCGTGTGACGGGATCTTCGCGGTTGCCGGCATTGCCGCCGAGCTTGTCAAGAATTTGGTAGGAGCGGTAATGCCCGAGAATTTCGGCGGCTAATACAGTCTCCAGCATCTGCGCGTCGGTTTCGACCTCGGGATGGAGATGGTGGAGCTTATTGAGAGCACTAATTATCCGAAAGCGCAGGGTAGTGTCACTTTCGAGCATATTTTCCATCAATACCCGTGCCGCTGCAGGCGTGCCAACGCTTAGCAGCACAGCCGGAATCTCTCTTCGCACCTCAATTGCAATGGAGGAATCGCCAAGGTGATCGCGTAAGGCCCCGACTATCGTGTCGCCCAATTCGCCCAGGGCTTTCGCCGCATCAGAGCCGAGCTCGCGATGCCCGAGCTGGTCCAGCAATTCCGGAACCAATCGCCGCTTGCGCAATTTTCCTACGGAACGGATTGCTTCTCGGGCGACGGCAGGGTCGGAATCGGCGAGCAGAATCCCAAGCAACGGGTCAAAACAATCGGGAAGTACGCCCAGGACCCGTCCCGCTTCTACCCTGGTCCGTTGGCTTTCAGTTCCCTGCTCGTTCGCCATGGCGGCCAGGATTTGCTGTGCCGCCTCCAGATTCTGAGCATCACCGGGCCGAGCCAGAAATGCCACCACCGCTGAACGCACGGAGAAGTCGGCAAAATCTCCGACTTCCTGGATCAACTCCAGGGGATCGACATGTGCATGATGCGTGAGGTAAAGGAGAGCTTCCGTACGAACGTTGAGATCGGGGTCACGCAGCAGCTTTTCGATCTCGGGCCGTATCGTCTTATCACCCGAGGCCGATAGAATCACGATCGCCTTCTGTCGCACCGCGGCAGCGGGATGGCTCAGCAAGCTCCGGACGACCGGGTGTGCGGCTCGCTGCCGTTCCACCTCAAACAGGCTCAGCGCGTACAGGATGTCATTCGGATCGGAGGCCGAAAGCTTGGTGGCCAGCAGGTCGGCGGTCGAACGGTCCAGGACCGAGGCGGAGGCCTGCTCCACGTCTACCCGATGTTGGCTAATGCTCTCCTTGAGGCTGGCAACGTATTCGCGTCGGGCAACCGAAACGGCTACCAGCCACCCGGTGACCAGCACCAACACGATCCAGCTGATTTGGCGAGCCGGCAGGTGCAGACTAGTTGCAAAAATGAGGACTGCCAGCCCCGACAGGCCATCCCCCAGCCGCCAGATTACGGTATCGATAAACCACTTGACTTGTAGCTTGATCCGCGCAGGAAGCGGAAGGTAGAGCAGTTCGGCGGTGGATTTGTCGAGAGAGTAACGTAGCGTCTGATCAAAGCCCTTCAACGCAACGGCTGCGCCCAGGGTGCCAAATGCAAGCAGGCCAAGCGAACCCAGAAATACGGTGGTGGGAAGCGCGAACAACGCGGTTCCGATACCGAATCTTCTGAGGAATCGCGAAGTCAGAAGCAATTGGAACAGCAGACAAAGGATGCCGGCATAAAAATTGAAGTCGCCGAAGAAGGAAGCTAATACGTCTTTCTTCACCAATCTCTCTTGCGCAACGGCAAGGAACTGCCAGCCGGTCAGCGTAGTCACCAAAGACGAAATACAAATCACCGCCGCGATGGCCCTCAAGTATGACGAAGAGAACACCAGGCGCATGCTGCCAAACAGGTTCCGTGGGCCGGAGCCAGCCGTTGCCGGGGTCATATCATGCACTCCGCCTACGGCGATGCGCCCGCTGCGCCAGATCAAGACAATCAGTCCGGTGCAGATCAGAAGAAACAACGCCATTCCCAGCAGTAGGCTCTCAGTACCGAAGGTCCTGGCTACCGCTTTGGAAAAATATCCGGAAAAAATCCAACCTGCGATGGCACCGCCTCCCACCATCCCGAAAACACGCTTGGCCTCGCGCGTTGTGAGTACGTAATTCGCCAGCGTCCAGATCTGGGTGGGTACCAGCACGCCGAAAATCTTCACCCAGACATAGAACACCGGAAACAGGAATGACAGATGGAAGTGATAGTGCGCTAGAGCCCAGAACAGCCCGCAGTTGCTGGCAAAGAACAGCGTACTGCCAAGCAGCAGACCGAGCAGAGGAACACGCCGCGATACCACTACGTAGCCGGCTACCACTAGGGCCACCACCACCGCACTGGCAATGTCGGCATACGCCAGTTGCTTTGCCTGGAAACGCGATAAGAACAAAGCAGCACCTGCTACGCCGCCGATCTTATAAGTGGTGATTATCAGGAATAGACAGGAACACAACAGTGTGCCGCGCCCCAGATCACCGGGGTGGATGTTAAGCGCGCGCTCAATCCACCGTTTCATCCAAATATCTTCCTTCGTGTCCCCTAGCGGGCTGTCCCCACTGTTGCCGTACAAATGCCACCGCTAACCGGCAAGGCAGAAGCGTTTTCTGAAGTCTTCACTGCATCCGTGACCACGGCGGGTGGTGCCACCCCGTTGCTTGGCAATGCAGTACTTGCCGGAAGAATCGGCACCTGCTGGTCCGTATACTCAGCCGTGAATTTGGCATCGCCGCAGATTTCTAGCGCTGAGGCCCTCCCTCCCGGGTAGTAGCTGCTGAGCATCCCAGTATCTATCAGGAAGACTCTGTTGCCGAACCGTGGCCGGATTCGTCCGCCTTTTTGAACCGTGTGACCTACAGCAATATGGGTTGCCTTGTAGGCCTCCAACAGCTTACTCACTTGTGCTACGCCTTCTTCCTCGCTCCACTGGTCATAGCCGCGAAACCACAATGGACCATCAGGACGCACGCTAAGCCACTCTCCGTACCCGAGGAATTCCTGTAATCTTGCTTGCCGCTGCTGGTCGGAAGGCATGAGTGACTTCCGTTCCGCCGTGAGCTGTGCTTGGACTGCGGCAGTCGTTTCCTGAAGGTTAAAAAATGGCAAGATCACCTTTTCATTTTGCAGGTATTGCCTAGCCGCATCGAATGCCTTGATTTCATCACGGATGTGGGAATTGATGGTTTCAATCTTCAGATGGGCCAGGTTCGGATGAATCCCGCCGTGTAAGAAGATGACTCCACCCACTTGGGCCACGGCGGAGTGCTCGCGCAGCCACTTGCCATATTTTCCGTTCGGACTGAAAGCTTCGCGATGTTCGATGAAACCGGCTGGATGACGCGCCATCCACTCAGTCTCGGTTAACTCCATAGGCTGGGGCAGTTCTGCCATCAGCTGTGCATGGCTCTTCCGCCATTTCGCATATTCCTGATACGCGGAATGCCGGACTTCTTCCGAATTGCTTTGGGCGAAGCTCGCATAATTCTCGGGAGTCACATAGCGCAGGTCTCCCATGAGATTCATCATCTCGTGGTTACCCAGCAGGCTCACGACTCGTCCACCCGAATTTGCCGCTTCTTTCTCCAGCGACATCATCAAATCCAACACTTCGCGCGGCTTAGGGCCGCGATCAATCAGGTCACCGGTCTGCACAAATGTGCTGTTGCCACCCATCCAATGGCTTTGTCTGTCAATAAGGCCGGCGTGCTGAAGGATGACTATGAAGTCGTCAAAATCGCCGTGAACATCCCCGATTGCGATTAGGGATTCTGCCGGTCCGTTGACCGCGAAAGAGTTCTTCAGGGCAGGTGAACCCAGCAGGACAGCCAGTAATAAGACCGCAGGTTGCAAGACACGGCGTGGCAGATTGAGCATCCGTCCTCTGTGCTCAGGACCTGAACGCGGACTCATAACCCGGCAATCGAAAATTCCCGATTCAACCTGCATCTGGATTGTGCATCTTAGGCTTGGATTGTGGTCAAGTCAACGGAATGGCGTGTCCGCCGTGTGTACGGGGCCGTACACGGCAGTTCGGCGAGTTAAGCTAGGGTGAACCAATCACGTTTCCGTGACCCGCAGCGGATCTCCCGAGCTAAGATCAACCGCCTTCCTCGCGCAACCGCCGGATTTACCACCAGTGCCCTTGAGGGATATGGGCTTCGCTGTCCTGTGCCAGCTCGTCCGGCACCGTAGGCCTCCTAGCCGGTTTTTGTTCCTCGGCTCGCGAGTTTGATCCACGCTTCCTTCCGACCCGGCCTTGCGGTCGGCGCCCTGGCGCTTCTCTAACCGTTACCGCCATCAGGTTCGGTAGGGGACTTCCACCCCCAAGCTGTTGATTATGCTCGGCACACACAAAAAAGGGCAGCCGTCTGCCGGCTGCCTTCAGACAATCGGGATAGCGTTATTTATGCATCTCGTCCATTGACGCTGCTTCAGCTTTTTTCTTCTTCTGCGCAATCATGTTCACTTTGTCCACGTGAATGGTTCCGGCGGATTCATCGATCTTGCCCCGGACGGCGACCCTATGTCCGATGTGATCCTTCAGGGCATCCGGGTTGTCGACGTTGAGCACCTTCTGCTTGTATTCATCAACGAACACCACGTGCTCCCCTGCATCGAGGCATTTCTTCGCACATGCTTCGTGACCAATACCTTCTCCTTTTGCGCCACATTTCGAATCGCTAACCCAGCCTTTGGTCCACTTTGCTTTAGCTTCACCCGACTTCGCAAAAGCCAGACCCGTCAACAACGTGAGCAACAACACGACACAACAGCACCTCGTCCGCTTTTTCATCTCTTACTTCCCCCGGTTTGTGAACACCTGTTTTGTGTCGTACCCGGGATGCAGGTACTCTACGGCATACCCCTGCGAATCGCAACTAGAGAGCGGCCTTCAGCAAAGCGCCGAGTCTTTCTCAGTTCGTAAGTCGCTTGGAAATCATCGTGGCATGCAACACACCATCTTTATCCCAAGTGCCCAGGCAAATCACTCGGTCGTTGTCTTTCACCTCGCTTGCATCAATCTTGTTGACCTTCTTGCTGCCATGCTCCTGGCTTGCCCATTCCGTAGAGCCATCGTACACAACGTTTTTCTCTACGTTAGACCCTCTCTGACGAACTGTCAGGAAGGATTTATCTTTATCACTTCTGACGACAACCCCTTCCCAGCGGGCTTTTTTGGCGGACTTCTCCATGGACGCTGGCTTGTCCATTCCCTCTTTTGTGTCCTGGGCAAGAGCCAACATGGATGTCGAAAACGCCAGTGCACATAACAGCGTGAGCATGCTCTTTAACATGTGTCCTCCAAACGGTTTGGGTTTTCGCGGGAAGAAAGAATAGCCCTTACAGCCGAAAAGAACAAGAGCAGCTTAGATAGGAGGGACGGCAAGCTGCCGGTTCAATTTGTTGAATGTCTAAGCCTTGCAGCCCCGTTTGACATCATTCGCCGCTGCTCCTAACCTTGTCTCTCTCCGAATATGAAAGTTCTCGTAATTGGAAGTGGGGGGCGCGAGCACGCGCTGGTGTGGAAACTGCGTCAGTCGTCGCGGGTGACAAAACTCTACTGCGCTCCCGGCAATGGAGGCATTGCAGAAGAAGCTGAGTGCCTGCCGGTCGAAGCGAAAAATTTGGATTCTCTGCTGGCTTTAGCCAACCGCATTCGTCCCGATTTAACCGTAGTAGGACCGGAGTTACCGCTGACCTTGGGGGTGGTTGACGAGTTTAGCCGCCGAGGCTGGAGGATCTTTGGACCTACCAAAGCTGCCGCCCGGCTGGAATCCAGCAAGAGCTTCGCCAAGGCGTTTTTGCAAAGGCATTACATTCCCACTGCACACTACGCTGTCTGCGGTTCCGTCGATGATGTACAAAAGGCTTTGTCACACTTCCACACGCCCTTAGTTGTGAAAGCAGACGGACTCGCGGCCGGTAAGGGAGTAGTGATTGCTAAGGACAAAGAAGAGGCTACATTCGTTTCGGCTGAGATGCTGAGTGGAAAGATGTTGGGCGAAGCCGGCTCCAAAGTCATTATCGAAGAGTGCTTAAAAGGGGAGGAGCTCTCGTTCCTGGTAATCAGTGACGGAGAACGTGTGGCGCCTCTGGTGGCTGCCCAGGATTACAAGCGTGTTGGGGAAGGCGACATAGGTCCCAATACTGGTGGTATGGGCGCCTATTCCACTAAAACCATGCTCGACGAGCAGATGCGCGACTGGCTCGTTCACCACATCGCGCAACCGGTTGTAGCCGGAATGAAAGCAGAAGGCACGGAGTACAAGGGCGTCCTTTACTGTGGGTTGATGATGACAGCGCGTGGTCCTATGGTGCTGGAGTTTAACTGTCGCTTCGGCGATCCGGAGACGCAGCCAATTATGACGCGACTGGAGAGCGACCTCGCCGAGGCCCTGGAAGCCTCCATCGAGGGGAGAGTTAGTGATGGCGAATTTCGCTGGTCATCGGATGCTGCAGTCTGCGTAGTCATGTGTTCAGGCGGATATCCCGGCACCTTCGAAGCTGGCAAGAAAATCCTCGGCCTTGCAGAAGCGGCAAAATTAGAGGGGATAAAGCTATTCCATGCCGGTACGGCGAAGCATGATGGAACGTACTTTACTTCCGGAGGCCGGGTGTTAGGAGTAACCGCAAAGGCCGCCGAGCTCTCGACAGCAGTCGACCGCGCGTACGATGCTGTTTCGAAAATCATGTTCGCAGGAGCGCATTACCGCAAAGATATTGCGGCAAGAGCCGTGAAGAAATAGCTATTTCATCGGCTGTTCAGGGAGGCAGATGACGAAACCTATGGTTTCAATTGTCATGGGCAGTGACTCCGATCTGGACATCATGCGGGAAGCAGGTAAGGCTTTGGAGGATTTTGGAATTCCATACGAGATTGACGTGACCTCCGCCCACCGCTCTCCGGATCGCACCGCCGAGTTTGCGCGCAAAGCTCTGGAACGTGGGATTCGGGTGATCATTGCCGGCGCTGGCGGAGCTGCGCACTTGGCCGGCGTGATCGCCGCGCATACGACTCTGCCCGTGATTGGGGTGCCTATCGCTTCAACTTCCCTGAACGGCCTGGATTCACTTCTTGCAACGGTGCAAATGCCGGCCGGCATCCCGGTCGCCACGGTAGCAGTGGGCAAGCCCGGAGCCACCAATGCAGGCATTTTGGCGGCGCAGATCCTGGCGCTCTCTGATGCCACATTGGCGAAAAGGATGACAGATCACAAGCGGAAACTCGACCGGAGTGTCGAGGAGAAATCAAGAAGGCTGAAGGCCAGTCTCCACCCTGATGATCTGAGTGAGGCCATGAAATAGAATCTCACATCTCCTCTGTGTCCTGTGCGCTAGAAGCGTTTTGACTGTAGTGGAAACCTTTGACCCCACAAACGGCACAGAGGCACCTACCAACAGACGGCCATCGCAGGACCTGCGCTCTAGAGATCTAATCCACGAAGGTATTCGCGCAACGGCCCACCCAGATCAGGGCGCTTGAGAGCAAATTCAACAGTGGCTTTCAGAAAACCGAGTTTGTCCCCGGTATCATGCCGAATTCCTTCGAAAACATACCCGTACATTTTCTCTCTCTTCAGAAGCTGGCAGAGTCCATCCGTGAGTTGCAACTCGCCCCCTGCACCTGCCTGTATTTCGGAGAGTGTCTCGAAGACGGCGGGCGTCAGGATGTACCGTCCGATGATGGCCAGGTTCGAAGGCGCCCTTTCGAGGCTCGGCTTTTCGACCAGATCGTAGACCTGGTGAAGCCGGCCATCAAACCCGTCCACAGGCTTGCCTTTCAGGACACCATAAGCCGAGATTGCCGGCCCTTCCACCACCTGCATGGCCAAGACTGATGACAGCGTCTTCTCAAAAACGTTCATCAACTGTTTTAGGCAAGGGACGTTTGCGTCAATCACATCATCTGCCAGCAACACGGCGAAAGGCTCGTCACCGATTAGTTCCCGCGCCATCAGCACTGCATGCCCCAGGCCGAGTGCCTCTTTCTGCCTGACATAAGACACGTGAATCATGTCAGAGATCTCGCGCACAATCTTCAGCAAGTCAGTTTTCTTGCGCTCCTCGAGCATCTTCTCGAGCTCGTAGCTCACGTCGAAATGATCTTCGATGGCCTGTTTCCCACGCCCGGTGATGATAATGATCTGGTCGCAGCCGGCCGCCAGCGCTTCCTCGACGCCGTACTGGATGATCGGCTTGTCCACCAGGGGCAACATCTCCTTGGGTTGCGCCTTAGTTGCCGGAAGGAAGCGCGTCCCCAAACCGGCCGCGGGGAATACTGCTTTGCGAACTCTCGTTTTCATGCTTGACTCGATTCCATATTTTTTGGTGCGGCAAACTCTCGTGGTGCTTAAAGCGTGGGGCTGTCACTACTCAGCATTGCCTTGCGGACGATTTTCAACGGCACCGGACCCTGCCGCATGAACTCATCATGAAATTCCTGCAATGTAAACTTATCGCCAAGCAGCTTACGATAATCGTCGCGCAGTTTCATGATCTGCAGTTTCCCTAGGGTGTACACCAGATAGGTAGGATCCGAGCTTCCCCTCTTGGCTTCGACCTCTGCCGTAGCGAGCGGTTGGTAGCCTTGGGTGATGAAAAACTCCTTCGCCTGTTCGAGCGACATGTTCCCAGCATGCATTTCGATGCCAACAATGAAGCGGGCGTCACGGAGCAGAGCGTCTTGCAACTGGCCCAGGCGCAACCCCAGATCGCCCCTTCCATACCCTTCGTCGAGCATCATCTGCTCGCAATAATGAGCCCAGCCTTCGGAATTTGTATCTGCGTACAGCAGCTTGCGCGTTTTGGATGGTGCTTGGCTCCACCAAAGGAACTGAACGAAGTGACCGGGATAGACTTCGTGAATAGCAGTGCTGGTCATGGTTCCACGGTTGAAGGTCTCCATCCACCCGTTGACCCGATCCTCCGTCCAGCTCGAATCGGGCAAGGTCACATTGAACAGCGCCTCCGTGGCTTTCGTTTCATAGACGCCAGGCGTATCCATCGCTGCCGTGGTCAGCGCCCGTTCAAATGGCGGGGTTTCCTCGATAATTGGGCCGGCGCCGGCAGGAACGGTGATGATGTGCTTCTGATCGATGAACCGCCGTACTGCGTCCAGTATGTCCCGAAATCCTTGCAGCAGCCGATCCGGCGCAGGGCGATCTTTTTCCAGTCCTGCCAACACTTCTTGTGGCGCGTGGGCGGAATCAATTTGCCGGGCAACTTCCTTCAGTCGCTCTTGATTACGCCGCAAGTCGGTATTGCCAATGTTCAAGAGCTGATCCAACGGAATATCGACCATCTCTTCATAAAGCAACTTCTTACGAAAGTCTTCAGCGCCGATGCGAAAGTCGCCCTTGGAAGCAGGAAGCAGATCTCTTTGCAAAAAGGCCTGATAACCGGTGAGAGCCCTTATGGCGCTCAGATTGGCTGCTTTGAATCGATCCAGCAATTCCGGATCTTTAACTTCCGAAAAAGCCGCAGGCACATCTTTGCGGAAGAACTCAATTGTATCTGGCAGTTGTTCCAAGGCTACTTCGGTAAATACCCGTGGAGGGTTGCTTATATTCTGCTGTCCGGATTGCAATACTCTCGGGATCTGTCTTTCCCGCTCAATTAGCGATCGCAGACGATCTTCCGTCGGGGCGAACTTGCGCTTCATCAGCAGGAAAATGCTACGGCTGACTGCATGCGTATAGAAATCTGGATCCTTTCTCCAGGTCTGAATATCTTCCAAATCGAGCAGCCGTGCCTTGTTCGTGTTCTCGAGATAATCGAAGTCCCCATGCGCCACCTCCGGTAACTGGCCGGGCTGAAAGCGCCTGAATTCGGTTTGAAAGGTTTTCAGCGCAGATATTTCAGCTTGAATCCCTTGTCGTGAAAGATTTTCCAGCTGCTTGTCATACTGGTGAAACCCAGCATCGGTCCCATCAGTGGGATGAAACGTGAAGTAGGAATCAAAGTACTTGTCGACTAGCCTGTCGAAATCGGCTTGCGTGGCTCTGGCCGCGGGTTTCCGGGCGCTCCACCCAGACAGAGCAAACCCGAGACACAAAGCCTGAACAGCCAGAAGTCTCTTCATAATGGGTGAGAACAGGTCAGCTTCACTCTTCCAACGCTCCTCTTACTCCTCTGAGCTTTGCCGGTTTTGAGCACCCTGCGTTCAAATGCTGCCTCTACGATGGAACCGGTGACGCCGCTTCCCAGACCCCCAGTTGCTCCAGCAGATTCTGCAGTTGCTCCAATACCTCTTCTGATCGAGTGCTCTTGGAAACAAATTTCAGCACCCCTTCGGGGCTGAACTGGGCGCGTGATTGGGAAGAAACGAACGCTGCCAGCTTGCCTGGATCAACGGCGGCATTCCCCCGGAATTTGATACTGATGAGTTCGCGTTTGCGTTCCACTGATGCTACGCCAAGCCTTCCCGACAGCAGTTTCAGTGAAGCATACTGCAGAAGGTTATGCACCGCCGCCGGTGGGGATCCATAGCGATCCTGCAGCTCCGAACGGACGTCTTCTAATTGCGACTCCGATTCCACGCCCGCGATCCTCTTATACATGCGCAAACGCTGGTTTTCCTGGGGAATGTACTCCACAGGGATCCGAATATTCAGGCCGAGATTGAGCTGAGTTTCCCGTTCCTCCGCGCTTGCCTCTCCCTTCATCTCGCGTACTGCGCGGTCCAGCATCTGTGTGTAAAGTTCAAAGCCGACCGCCTCAATATGCCCACTTTGCTCTCCCCCGAGCAGATTGCCGGCGCCACGCAGCTCCAGGTCTAAGGCGGCGATCTTAAAGCCTGCGCCGAGATCAGAGAATTCCTTCAAAGCCGCCAACCGCCGACGCGCAATCGGCGTCAATTCGATTTCGGCCGGCAAGAGCAAATACGCATACGCACGTCTGTTGGAGCGCCCAACGCGTCCGCGCAATTGATACAACTCGGACAAACCAAGGCGGTCAGCACGATTGATCAAAATGGTGTTGCAGAGGGGAATATCGAGGCCATTTTCGATAATCGTGGTGGCGACGAGTATGTCCGCCTCGTGATGCATGAACTTGAGCATCACTTTTTCCAGTTGGCCTTCTGACATCTGCCCGTGGCCCACGATGATGCGGGCGCGCGGCACCAGTTCCTGCAGTTTCGCGGCGATCTCCCAAATGCTTTCCACGCGATTGTGCACGAAATACACCTGTCCGCCACGATCCAACTCCTGTTCGATAGCCGACTGGATCAGCCTCTCCTGCCAGCTTGCCACCACAGTTTGAATCGCAATTCGATCTTTCGGAGGAGTTTCGATCACGCTCATGTCCCGCAGCCCAACCAGCGACATGTGCAACGTGCGTGGGATCGGTGTAGCGGACATGGTGAGCACATCCACCTGCTTGCGCATCTGCTTCAGACGTTCCTTGTGGCGGACCCCAAAGCGCTGCTCTTCATCCACCACCAGCAGCCCCAGATCGGCAAACTTCACGTCTTTGGAAAGCAGGCGATGCGTCCCAATCAGAATGTCGATTTTGCCGGCCTCGAGCTTTTGCAAAATCTCTTTTTGCTGCCTCGCGCTGCGGAAACGGCTGATCATTTCGATGTTGACGGGAAACGCCGCAAACCGCTGTCTGAAAGTCTCGTAATGCTGAAACGCTAGAACGGTTGTAGGAGCGAGAACCGCCACCTGCTTGTTGTCGCTGATCGCCTTGAAAGCCGCGCGCATCGCGATTTCCGTCTTGCCATAGCCCACGTCGCCGCACAGCAGCCGGTCCATGGGCTGGGACATTTCCATGTCGCGCTTCACATCGACAATTGCAAGCTCCTGATCCTCAGTCTCGCTGTATTCGAAAGCGTCTTCAAATTCGCGGAGCCATTCGTTGTCCTTCGAAAACGCGTGCCCCTGCGCCGTCTTGCGTTCCGCGTAAAGCTTCAGAAGTTCGTCCGCCATATCCTTCATGGCCTTCCGAACGCGAGCCTTAGTCTTGCCCCATGTGGCCGTTCCTAAATGGCTGAGCGGAGGCTTGGCGCCTTCCGATGACCGATACTTCTGCACCAAATCCAGCCTGGTAAGCGGCACGTAGAGGCGTGCCCCCTCGGCATACTCGAGCAGCATGAATTCGGCGTTGCCGTCGCCCTGATTAATCTCCTTTAGTCCCTGATACTGCCCGATGCCATGTTCCACGTGCACCACGTAGTCCTCGACCTGCAGATCACGAAAATCAGAGAGGAATGCCGAGACCTTTGACTTCTGCCGCTGCGGACGAGACGCCACCGACTCTGATTCGTCGAACAGATCGCGCGCGCCGAACACCGCCAGGCTAGCTCCCGGCAGCAACACACCGTCAGGAACATAGGCCTTGGCGAGGGTAGTAGTAAGCACCTCTCCAGCGAAATACGAGGTTTCATCCGCATAGCTCTCGCCCCCGCGGGTGCGGCTGCCCAATCGAAAGGAAACACCGTACTCGCTGAAGATGTCAGCCAGACGCTCGAGTTCACCAGTGTTTGGCGCCGCAATAAGCACGCGCCTGTTCTCGCCGATCTGCTTCTGAACCTCTTCGAGCATCGCTGAAACGGAACCGTGGAAACGGGCGGTCGGCTGGGAGAGAAAACTTATTGCACTTCTTGAATCTCCGTCGCGCGAAATCTCCAAATGCTCGACATCGAAGCCCGGAAGACGAGACGCTTTTTGCCGCCAATCAGCCGGCGTAAGATACAAGTCAGCGGGGCGCACCAGATTGCCGACTCCGCTGCGCTCGTGCGCTTCTTCGACGCGCGACCAGAAATGATCAAACTCCGGCTGGACGCTCTCCGGTTCATCGATCACAACGACGCTGTTCGGCAACAAGTCGAAGATGGTGTTTGCTGCGCCTGCAACGGGTGCGTAAAACTCCCAGCCAGGAAATGTCATCACTCCCCCGGCTTTGACGGCCTGTTCAACCACCTCCTCTGCTCCCGTGATCCGCTGCCCCGAAAGCCGCGCGTGAACCGCAGCCAGAAGCTCATCGCCCAACGGAGTCTCAGTAAGGGGAAGCAGTACGGCTTCATCTAGCGGATTTGCCGATCTCTGTGTCGCTGGATCGAACTTGCGGATGGATTCCACCTCGTCGCCGAAGAATTCGATACGCAGTGGGCGATCCGCTTCCGGCGAGTAGACATCGAGAATGCCTCCTCGCAAGGCGTATTCTCCCGGCATCTCCACCACATCAGTTGCCGTATATCCGGTGGTCGTGAGGTGCCGTACGAGCGATTCGACGTCAATCGTTTCTGCCCGTCGAACCAGGCGGGCCAAGTCGGAGTAGTACTCACCGGAGCGCAGCCGAAATGCAGTTGCGGCGGAAGGCGCTACCAAGATCGAGGCAGCCCCGCTAGCGATCTTCCCCAGTGCGATGGCGCGGCGCTCTTGAATCTCGGGATGAGGAGATAGATGCTGAAAGGGCAGTACGTCGTGGCTGGGGAAAGCAACGATCGACTCCGGATCCGCCCCACCGGCAAGTTCACTGAATGCTTGCAGCAGAGGGGTAACCGCCTCGGTCGTAGGGTTATCCTGAACAATCAGCATCAACGGCTTCCCGGCTGCACGTTGTATCAGCACCAGGAACAAGGCTTTGGCGGTTGGGGTGAGTCCGGAGACACGCATCCGCCCCGTGCCCTCTTTCAGATGGGAGGCTGCACGCGAAAAGGCGGCCAACTTTTCCACGTCCGCAAAGAGATCGCGGACGAAGGGGAGAACCATCGCTTTTACATTCTATCAGCCGGGATTTAACGATTGTTAGAAGCCAGTCGACAGCCGAGTAGCATGTCTACGCTGGCAAGCGCCCGAAATTCGGCTCGCTAAGTTCTGGTTTATCGCAGTCGACTTCACATTCCAGCGACAAGTCCAGTACCAGACGAGACGTGAGATCCACACGCTGCGGAGGTTTGCGTCTGGGAAAGGCCTGTTCTCCCCCACAGGGAGCCACGCTGTGATTCACGGCCTGCGGCATTCTCTCCCTTAAGCTTTGTCACAAGGAAGAACTGCACTTCGAGCGCACGTTAGCTGGTGAGTGGGATGCGAATAAGATTGCAAACAAATACAAGAGTCCCGAGGTGGTGTTGGACTTATTCGTCTCGGCCAGTAGCTCGCTTTAGACCCTTGCCGACCTGCCTTCATGCTCCCTTACGGGTGCGCGACGCGCGATCTGTGCTTGGGCTCCGGGCTTACCGCCAACCGGAAAAACTCGTTCAACGCCTCAGGACTCTATCTTGCCTTTGACATGATGTTCTTGTTCGCCTCGACCAGCGCTTTGCTGTAGACCCTTGCTGGCCCTCCATCGTCCACCTAAGTGTCGAGGGTGACCTCGCTTGAGTCCCGGACGCTGCACCAACCGGGTAAACTTCAGAACGTGTCAAAGAACGATTATGGTTCTACTCCTTTCACTTTTGTAGTCAATGAAAACAACCCAGATTTATCTGTTTGTATTTCAAGGGGGTGCAGCCTCTCCACAGGCAGATGACAGTTTTTGGTGCAGCTATCGCGTCGAAAATGTTTGACGCCGCATATGAGCGTCGGAATTCCCTCTATTTTTCAAAACGGTTGTTTCATCGACCACTCCTGAATGATTTGGTGGCCCTGTGAAAATTTGGCACAAGCCGCTCGGGACGCGGTATTGCGGCGGGACACAAACATCGGGGTCTTATCGCCTCAGACGTCTGCGCAATAACTTCTTCCTTGGTGGGATCGGGAACTCATGATCGAGATCGTAGAACTTCCTTTGAGGATGATCCGACTTGGCATTCGGCACTGGTCTCTCAGACCTGGAACTGAAGCGCGCGATCCCAGCAGTCAAGCTTAATGGATTGGTCGTCGTGTACATGGCTTCGTCAAATACCGCTCCGGATGTCGGCTTGGCAACTGCAAACACGGCGAACGCTTTGCCGTTGACATACGAGGTTGAGAGATAGTCGGCGACCATGAGCCCGGAAAATGTGTTGGGTAACCAGCTGACTTTCATTGGCCCTGCCAGTTCAGTCGGCGCGCTCCAAGTTTCGCCTCCGTCTTCTGAGGAGACGAATCCCGCCCCGAGTTGACAATTAGAGCCACAGTTCGACACTGGATAGTAGTAATAGGTGAGCGTCAAATGGACCGTGCTGCCGGAAGTGGTCGGATCGACTGCCAGCCCAGGAATGAAGTGATCGACCGTACTGGTGGGGGGGTCGATTGGGATTCTTGCCGGCGCTGTCCAGGCCAGTCCGTCATTCGAGGTGCTCAATACCAGGTCATTGGAAGGGCAACTCGTACGGAAGCGGCAGTCCGCCCAGACTACATAGATTTTTCCCGAGCCGTCGATCTCAGCCGTTGGAAGCGGAGCGCTGCGCAGGTTGCCCGCCTCCTGGTGGTCGGTTATCGACGAAATGGCTACCGTACTGCTCCAGCTTGCCCCGCCATCACTCGAACTAAAAGCTGCCATCGAGCCAAAAACTCCACTTGCGAACGGCACTACGACGGCCCCGTTCGGCTGCACGACCGGCTGTCCGCCAATTCCGTGAGCAAGGCTAGCAGTGCCGAGCGAAGGCCCCCAGGTGAGCCCTCCATCAGTCGATGTATTCATTTGCATCAGATTCGCAGAGGAGGGGTCGTCCCACTGGACATAGCAGTGGCCGTAGAACGAACTTGTGGTGGAGTTGTCGCAAACGATCCAGCTCTTGTCCGGATTGCCTGTCGTAGTGACTGCAATTGGATTTCCCCAGTTGATTCCATCCGAAGAACGGCTAACAACCACCTGATTAAGGCTGGGACTCAATGCGAGTGAAGCAATGAGCCACATCCTATGCGAGGCGTCGTATGCCACTGAAGCATCACTGGCGGCGGTGAAGTTACCGCTGCCCTGAAATGTCGTAATGCCTGGCAGAAACCCGCTGCTCCAGATAGTGCCACCGTCCGTTGAGGTCGCGAACCCAATGTCAGCGCCTCCTCCATCGTGAATGCGTCCCACTTGAAAAGCGCTGACTATGGTCGACCCGAACGCAAACGTGTCCGGCTCGACCTCAGTGGCGTGCTGACTACTCGCGTTGGTAAAGGGATCACTGCTCAGCTTCACCAGCGGCACTGTAGCTGGCGGGAAAACTGGCGGCGGTGGTTCCTGATGAGCCGCAGAGCCTGACCCGCACCCTGACAGCAGAATGATGCAGAAAAAAGGTAGCCACTTAACGGAACCCGGAAGATGCATATCCTACGCCGGCATGTCGCGAAGGCACGGCAAGTCAGTTGCATGAAACGTACTCTGCTCGGACAGTGACGGTCAATGTTCAGCTGTGTTCCTGCGCCGGGGCGAAGTTCTGGCGTCTCCTGCAAGTCACTTAGCCCAGCCATCCCTTCGGAATACAATCGCGCTCGGGAGGAACAACTATGGCGATCTTCAACGAGGGACGCAGCCGAATCATCGACGCCACTCCGAGTCCGATGATGCGTCTACTTGGGGTTGCAGTCGGTGCTTTCTTGCTGGTGATTTTGCTCTTTGCGTCCGTTGCGAAGGTGGATTCCGGCCGTGTCGGTGTGCTGACGCTGTTTGGACGAGTGACTGGAGAGGTTCTGCCTGAGGGCGTGCACCTCATAAACCCCTTTAAGGCAAATAATGAGATGTCCATCCGCACACAGGAAATCAAGGAATCCGCCAGCGTACCCTCGGCCGAAGGGCTGGTCATGAACCTCGATACTTCCCTGATCTACCACCTCAATCCCGAAAAGGCTGCGGAGGTGTTTCAAAAGATCGGGCCAAACTACCTCACAGTCTTGATTGAACCGAACTTAAGAGCCGCAATCCGCGAATCCACGGCTTCGCACAGTGCCAACGCACTCTACACTGGTGAAAGGGAAATGGTCGCCAAACAGATCTTCGAGCAATTGTCACAGAAACTCGGTGAACGCGGCATTACGATAGAGAGCGTTCTTTTACGCGACATTCAGTTACCCAGTTCACTAAAAGTTTCAATTGAAGCCAAGCAGCAAGCCGAGCAAGAAGCGCTCGCCATGAACTTCCGCTTGCAGAAGGAAAAACAGGAAGCTGAGCGCAAGCGCATCGAGGCTGCCGGCATCCGTGACTTTCAGCAGATTGTCGCGCAGGGCATCAGCCCGGCGTTGCTGGAATGGAAAGGGATTGAAGCCACCGAGACACTCGCTAAGAGCGGCAACGCAAAAGTAGTAGTCATTGGTAATTCAAAAAATGGTTTGCCTCTGATTCTGGGACAATAGAGATCACATTTTCTTACGAAAGATTAGGATTCTGATTCAACTCTCAGGTATTTTGTGCCTCCTCTGCTCGAAGTTTCACACCTGGACGTCGAATTTCCGGGGCCGATTCACGTAAAGGCACGTGACTTGCCCGCCAGCGGCCTCATCGCCGTTCGAGATCTCGACTTCACAATCGCGGCGGGTGAAGTGCTCGGACTGGTCGGAGAATCGGGGTCGGGGAAGTCAGTTACTTCGCTCGCCATCATGCGCTTGCTCCCGCCTGAAGCCCGAGTACGGGGCGAAATTGTCTTCTCCAGCGAGAGCGGCACACGTGATCTGCTTCGATTTTCGGAACAAGAAATGCGCCGCTTGCGGGGCACCCAGATCGCCATGATTTTCCAGGAGCCGATGCCCGCACTGAACCCTGTGATGCGGGTTGGAGATCAAATTGCGGAAGCTGTTCTCGCCCACCAGGAGATAAGCAAGCAGGAAGCCTGGAATCGTTCGGTTGAGGCGATGCAGGACGTGCGCATTCCCGAATCTGATCGCCGTGCCCGCGACTATCCACATCAGCTTTCGGGTGGGATGCGCCAGCGAGTCATGATCGCGATGGCGATTGTGAATCGCCCTCAATTGCTGATCGCCGACGAGCCGACCACCGCTCTGGACGTCACCATTCAGGCGCAAATTCTCGAACTGGTCGCCGACCTCCGGCGCCGCTTCGACCTCACCATGCTGTTCATCTCGCACGATCTCGCAGTCGTCTCTCAGGTCGCCGACCGCGTAGCAGTCATGTATTCGGGCAACCTGGTGGAGCTGGGTCCGAAGCAGGCCATCTTCCGTACATCCGCACATCCATATACTCAGGGCTTGCTGAATGCCGTCCCTACTCTCCGCACCGATCGCAAGCAGCCCCTTCGAACCATTGAGGGCACCGTCCCAGTGCTAAGTCCACCTGGGTGTCCTTTCGAGCCCAGGTGCGAGTTCCGCATTCCCGAATGCCGCCATGCTTTGCCACCACTTATAGAAGTGGCATCTGGCCACTGGACGAGGTGTCCGGTAATCAGTGGCAGATCCATCTAGCGGCTAGATCGAACGCCTCTCCAGTGCTTTCAGCACGCGTGCCTGAGAACCGGAAACCGGGAACTGAGAACCGGGATCTCCCATCCGCGCCACGTCTTCCTTCTGCACCACGATCGATAACCTTCTGTTTTCATAATTCAACTCTCGTCCACAGCGAGTGCGTACGTGGTTTCCTGGACCTGCCAAAGACTATAATCGCGGGTTTGTCCGGTGAACCGTGATCATCCTTCTACTCAGTGACATCCACAGCAACCTCGAAGCGCTGGAGGCCTGCCTTGCCGCTGCCCCGACGTTCGATGTCGCCGTCAACCTCGGAGACGTCGTAGGCTATGGAGCTAGTCCGAACGAGGTAATTGATCGCTCGCGTAGTTTGGGCAAGTTTTTCGTCCGCGGAAACCACGATAAAGCCGCCGCTGGCCTGACTGAATTGAAGGAGTTCAATCCAATCGCCGGATTGGCCGCCCTCTGGACGCGCGAGCACTTGAAACCAGAGAATCTGGAATGGTTGCGGACCTTGCCACATGGGCCCATCCAACTTGAAGCTTTGCCCGGTGTCCAGTTCGTACACGGCTCGCCGGTTGACGAAGATGAATACGTAGTTACATTGCGTGATGCGATCGAGCCCCTCCTTCTGTCTGCCGCGACCATAACGTTCTTTGGACATACGCACCTGCAGGGAAGCTTCTCCTCAAGCCAGGTGGCTACGGACGTTTTTCGCCCGGAGTACAAAACAGTCGGCCAAAGCGAGAGCGCGCAATTTCCTTTGAAGGTGGGACTACGTTATTTGATTAACCCGGGCTCAGTCGGGCAGCCCCGTGACGGCGACTGGCGCGCTGCCTTTGCGCTCTACGACTCCGACAGTCGCATCGTTAGTTTCTATCGCGTACCCTACAATCTGAAGCGTGCGCAGGACCGTATTCTGGCGGCAAACCTGCCCCAGCGCTTGGCCACGCGTTTGGCTGCAGGAAGATAACAGAACGGATGACGAAGCACGTGCAATCCGGGATTCTTCAGGGCACGCGAATAATGTTCGAGCAACGAAGCCAATGGCCACAACCCCAAGACCAGTACACATCACAGTAGCATTTCTCCTGACAACAGCTGCGACCTGCGGCGCAGCGTACAAATCCTCGCTTGGTCCAAGCGATCTGACTTCGGATGCGAAGCAGCACATCAATGTAAACGGCACAGATCGCGTGTACTTTCTGCACATTCCGAAGGCTTTGCCTCACGGAAAGGCCGCCCTGGTGTTGGTGTTCCACGGCGGCGGAGGTCACGCCGCGAATATGCCCAAATTCACTCAATTCGATCCGCTCGCCGATCGCGAAGGATTTTTTGTGGCCTATCCCGACAGCGTCAATAAGAGCTGGAATGATGGTCGGGGGCTTTCCCCCGCCGATGATGTGGGCTTTGTGCGCCTTCTGATCGAGCAGCTGCAGCACTCTTACAACATCGATCACAAACGCATCTACGCTACGGGAATATCGAATGGTGGATTCTTTTCCATGCGCCTGGCCTGCGACTTGGGCCAGAAGATTGCCGCAGTCGCTGCAGTTGCCGCAACCATGCCGGAGCCACTGGTGCCTTTATGCAAACCGTCCGCGCCAGTATCTGCAATGTTTATTCATGGCACCAAGGATCCGCTTGTCCATATTAATGGCGGCCCTATCGGTGTCCGACGGGATCGCGGGAATGCCGTGTCTCTTCGTCAAGCAGCCGAATTCTGGCGCAACTGGGACCGAACTTCACCCAACTCTGTTGCGGAGGAAGTCTCCCAACCAACACAAGACAGTACTCAGGTTCGTCGGGAGGTTTATGGTAGGGGACGAGACGGAACCGAGGTGGTTGTCTACATCATCGAAGGCGGCGGTCACACCTGGCCCGGCGGTTCGCAATACTTGCCCGCTTTTCTGGTAGGAAAAGTCAGTCACAAGCTCGACGCTACACAGGCAATCTGGGATTTCTTCAAGAAGCACCGCCGGTGATCGCATTGGAATGTTCGCGGATAGCCGATGCTCGGCGGTGTCCTCCGTGGTCAGAAACTGCCGAACCGTATGGTTCCTCGATGAAATCATCTCGTCGCTATTTGGCGGTGGTGGCACTTCTGATGACGGTAACGACAGCTCATACCTCTCAGATCGCCGGCAAAACCCTGGTCGCCAAGGTAGATGCCTATTTAGCGCCCTACGTCGAGGGCCGGAACTTCAGCGGCGCTATCCTGATCGCCGAAGGAGGATGTGTCCTGTTCACCAAGGGGGTTACGGCATGGCGAATTACGAACTGGCAGTGCCGAACCGATCTGACACGCGGTTCCACATCGCATCAATTTCCAAAAGCTTCACTGCCGCGGCGATTCTCATGCTGCAGGAGCGCGGCCAACTTCACATGCAGGACACGCTGGCGAAATTCATCCCAGATTATCCCCAAGGCGACAAAATCACGCTGCACCACCTCCTCACACACACCTCCGGTATCCCGAATGTCAACAATCTCCCGACCTATTCAGAAAAATCTCTGCTCTGCCTGAATTTGACCCAAATCATTCCGCTCTTCGAGGATAAGCCGCTCGAGTTCCAGCCCGGCGCGTTTTCGCTACTCCAATTCCAACTACAACCTGCTCGCCTTTATCATCGAGAAAGCCTCTGGGAAAGATTATGGAAAGTTCCTCGAGGAAAATATCTTTCGGCCTCTCGGAATGAATGCCACGGGCAACGACGACGGATCGAACGCCCTGATTCCGAACCGCGCTTCCGGATATGTGCCAGTCGGCATGCAGGATGTCGAAAACACCCCATTTCTGAACTGGTCGATCAAGACCGGTAACGGCTCGCTGTATTCGACGGTTGAGGATCTTGGAGTGGTTACGTTCATGAAAGGCGCGCACG